>Ga0208624_1000001_pt1 | contig 256391 bp, 232 predicted proteins | sample Knorr_S23_td_DCM_FD_185607 | JGI IMG/M metagenome (GOLD analysis project Ga0208624, IMG submission 185607) | Marine microbial communities from Southern Atlantic Ocean transect - Knorr_S23_td_DCM_ad_71m_LV_A (SPAdes) (version 2) | ecosystem: Environmental > Aquatic > Marine > Oceanic | place... | reverse complement strand
TCAGCCGAATTTACGATGCGTTCTGGCTTTCTCCTTTGCCATACTGGCAGGCGCATTTTGGGTCGTTTTATTCGGAGCACGCTTCGCCTTAGTCTGATCATTGCCGTTCGAATTGCCTGACTGCGTGAGGCTGGCTTTGAGGCTTTCCATGATATCAATAATTTTCGCTCCAGGCGCTTCCTCTGGCTGTACAACGATGTCCTGCCCATTGACTTTCTGATCGATGACCCTCTTTATGTGGTGGCACACCTCGTCGATGTAGTTTTCCTGATGGAACTCGTTTTATGCCACCTTCTTGCCCAGTTGCGCTGCAAGAGCGAACTCGTCGTTGTTGATCTCTCGCTTCAGGTACTTCAGCGTTCGTGAAAAGCACATTTTGGCCTTTCGCGAACTCATGGCCTTTGACCCGGTTTGCCTTGGTGCTAGCAATGGGGTGCTACGAACGATCTGCAGTAAAGGTCTTAGAACGCTGGACCAAAGGCTCTTTAAATCGGGTAAATAAAGCCCGTACTTAAAGTCTCGTTCCATAACGGGATGATCGCTGACGTGTTTTGAACGAGAACATGGCGACACGACCAGTCGGCCTTTATAATCGCGGCCTCACCTTATTGTGGATAGCAGACGATGGCCGGATTCCAGTGGGATGACCCCTTTTTTCTGGACGAGCAGTTGAATGATGACGAGCGAATGATACGTGATGCCGCGCGTGCTTACGCTCAGGAAAAGCTGATGACACGTGTGCAGGAGGCCAACCGTAATGAGTTCTTCCACAGGGAAATCATGAACGAGATGGGAGAACTGGGACTTCTGGGTCCAACTCTGCCTGAGAAGTACGGCTGTTCCAACGTCAACTATGTCTGCTATGGCCTCGTCGCGCGTGAGGTAGAACGGGTAGACAGCGGTTACCGCTCAGCCATGAGTGTCCAATCATCGCTTGTCATGCACCCCATCTATACCTACGGCACCGAAGAGCAACGGGAGAAATACCTGCCCAAACTTGCGTCCGGGGAGTGGATTGGCTGTTTTGGATTGACGGAGCCGGATCACGGTTCTGATCCTAGCAGCATGATCACACGCGCAGAAAAGACAGATGGTGGATACCTCATCAATGGAGCCAAAATGTGGATCACGAATTCACCACTGGCTGACGTTGCCGTCGTTTGGGCCAAACTTGACGGCAAAATCCGTGGGTTCTTGGTGGAGCGAGGCACACCTGGCTTCGAAACTCCTAAAATCGAAGGCAAATTCAGTCTGCGAGCGTCAACGACCGGGGAGATCGTCTTAAGTGATGTCGAGGTACCTGAAGAAAACCTGTTGCCGAATGTTTCAGGTTTGTCAGGCCCATTTGGATGCCTGAACAAGGCACGATACGGGATTGCCTGGGGAACCATGGGCGCTGCCGAATTTTGTTGGCATGCGGCTCGAACCTATACGCTGGAACGCACGCAATTCGGACGTCCGTTGGCAGCTAATCAACTCATCCAGAAGAAACTGGCCGACATGCAAACCGAAATTACACTCGGGCTTCAGGGGTGCATCCGTTTGGGAAGAATGATGGACGACGACAACTGTCCAGTGGAGAACATCTCTCTGATGAAACGCAATAATTGTGGCAAAGCACTCGATATCGCGCGAATGTCTCGAGATATGCACGGTGGCAATGGTATTTCAGACGAGTATCACGTCATACGCCATGTCATGAACCTAGAAACGGTGAACACGTACGAGGGTACCCACGATGTTCATGCATTGATCCTGGGAAGAGCACAGACCGGGTTGCAGGCATTTACGGGCGCGTGAATACGGTTTTGTAGGAAATTTCGTACATTATTTTCTGCTTGAGATATCCATAGTAAGTATCTAATAAATATATTTAATATTTCTATAACTAAGTTCACAATCTGCCTCCAGCCAAAGACGCAGGCGTACCGAAGGTTAGTCTTTTTCGAGGCTCCGGCGTCTTGAGCCATCATCATATTTTCGTTACAAAATAGGGACAATGTCGGGTAGTCCGGGAGGCTAACACCCGATAAATTGACCGCAGAGATGCAGGGATACTCCAGTTGCAGTGGAAGGTAGATACCGGATCTTTTAAAAGCGGGCTGGTGATCACGACGTGGCGCTGACAAAACTTGCTATCAAACATCGAATCATCGGTTCAGGCATGGTCTGAGCCGGACAGCGAGGCAGGTGACGATACGTCCTCCAAAGCGAACGTTGCATCCCCCATCGTGAACGGTCAAGGTGCCGGCATGGTAAGTCGAACAAGTCCAAGCTGTGTCACTGACGGCATCGCTAATGATTTAGCCGATGCAGTGTCGGATGTGGTTCAGACAGACCTTCTCAATTGTCGTCGATGTCCACGACTACGACACTATCTGAAGCAGTTGAGAAAGCAGTATCCCGACTACTGGAATCGTCCCGTCGCCGCTTCTGGTCCTAAAGATGCACCGCTTCAGATCATTGGACTGGCACCAGGACTTCATGGTGCCAATCGAACGGGCCGGCCCTTTGAAGGAGATGCTTCGGGGGATCTGCTCTGGCGGGTCCTGTCGCAGCTGGGAATTGAAGATCAGGTCCGGACCACGAACGTCGTTAAGTGTCTACCGCGAAACAACCTGCCACTCGCCAGCGAGGTTCGCCGATGTCAGCGTTTTCTTGTGCCTGAGCTGTCCGCAATGCCCATGACCAGTGTGATCCTGGCACTGGGTGGGGTTGCCCATAAGGCGATCGTCCGGGCATTAGATGCTCGTCAGGTCGACTATCCGTTTGGTCATTCGCGTTGCCATCAGATTGGAGAATGGTACGTCGTCGATTCCTATCACTGCAGTCGATACAACACACAAACAGGCAGACTGACTGAAACCATGTTCCGGGACGTTGTAGAATTAGCGTACCAGCTCGCCACAGACCAGCCTCAATGATGGATGAGTCCACGCCCGCGAATCAGGAAGCGGCTGATACCAACGAAAATCACAGATTCGACAGCAAGCGTTTCCTTGCGCGGCTGACGAGCCGGCCCGGTGTCTATCGTATGCTGGCGGCGAATGGCGACATACTCTATGTGGGGAAAGCGAAGAATTTGAAGAATCGGGTGTCTTCCTATTTCCGGAGCACTGCGCTGGAAGGGAAAACGATGGCTCTAGTGGCGCGGATTCAGGATGTGGAGATCACAATTACACGCAGCGAAACTGAAGCATTGCTGCTCGAACAATCGCTGATAAAAGAACACCAGCCCCCGTACAACATCGATTTTAAGGACGACAAATCCTACCCTTATATTTTCTTCTCTACCGAAGACAAGTACCCAAGGCTTGCGTTTCATCGAGGGGCGCAAAAATTACCGGGCAGATACTTTGGGCCCTTTCCAAGTGCTTATTCGGTGCGCGACAGCCTCAACATTCTGCAGAAGGTGTTTCAGGTGCGTTCCTGTGAGGACACCTACTTTCGGAATCGATCACGACCCTGTCTGCAGTATCAGATTAAGCGTTGCAGTGGACCCTGCTGTGATCTGGTCAGTGAGTCAGACTATGCAGATGATGTGTCGCACGCGGTCATGTTCCTCGAGGGACGCAGTCGGGATGTCCTTGATGACTATGCCAACAAGATGGAAACGGCGTCACAAGAGCTTGAGTTTGAGAAAGCTGCGCGTTATCGAGACCAGATTGCTCACCTCCAACGTATTCAAGAACAACAATATGTCCTTGGCCCCGAAGGCGACATCGATGTCATCGCTGCCTTGGTCACACCAGCGGGTGTAGGCATCCTGGTCATGGTGATCCGGGGAGGGCGCTTACTCGGCAACAAAACCTATTACCCACGGACGGGGCTCGAGAACACCTCAGGTGACGTACTTTCCTCATTCTTACCGCAGTTCTACTTGAGCGGTTTCAGTGGCCGGGAGGTCCCGCGAGAAATCATCGTCAACGCCAAGATCGACGATAAGACGCTCATCGCAGATGCACTCACGGAAGCAACAGGCCGCAAAGTTGCGATCTTAGACAATGTACGGGGACATCGTCGACGCTGGGTCGAGCTCGCCGAAACCAATGCGGAACAGAATCTCGGCTCTCATCTGGCCAGTCGAAACAACCTGAAGGAGCGATACGATTCATTGCGAATCGTTCTGGGACTGGACATGATACCGTCGCGCCTTGAGTGTTTTGACATCAGCCACAGCGCAGGTGAAGCGACGGTGGCGTCATGCGTTGTGTTCGATGACAACGGACCGCTCAAATCTGACTACCGTCGTTTCAATATTGACGGCATTACACCCGGCGATGATTACGCCGCCATGTCACAGGCGCTTTCACGGCGCTACACGCGATTAAAAGGAGGGGATGGCAAGGTTCCGGACATCCTGTTTGTTGATGGCGGTAAGGGTCAACTCACACAGGCCATCAGTATTCTTGCAGAGCTCGACATGGATGTCCTAGTAGTTGCGGTCGCCAAGGGACCGGAGAGAAAAGCCGGTCTCGAAGTGTTGTTCACTTCTGATGGTCGAGAACTCGATCTACCGGCAGATACGCCCGCACTCCATTTGATTCAGCATATTCGTGATGAGAGTCATCGATTCGCGATCACTGCTCATAGAAATCGCCGTCAGAAAAAGCGACGTGAGTCGACGCTGGAGGGTATTGATGGTGTTGGTCCTAAGCGTAGACGAGCGCTTTTACGGCACTTTGGTGGCGTCAAGAGAATCGAGGCCGCCAGTGTAGAGGAACTGGCGAAGGTTGATGGTATTTCGAAGGCACTCGCTGATCACATTTACGGGACGCTGCACCAACAATAGGTTACGACTAGGTAGCTGTTTTGACCTGGTTGAACCGGCTAGAATGCTGGCCGTGCGCTTGCCGACGACCATACCCAATATTCTGACTAGTCTACGTATTCTGCTAATTCCCGTGATGGTGGTGGTGGCATATCTGCCTGTTGATTCCCGCTATTTACTCGCTGCCTTGGTTTTTACCATCGCAAGCGTTACTGATTGGCTTGACGGTTACCTCGCACGAAAATGGGGTGAAACCACTCCCTTTGGCGCTTTCCTGGACCCGGTGGCAGACAAGTTGATTGTGGCGGTAGCGTTGGTGCTACTCGTCGAAGTTCATGCATCGGCCATCTTGGTGGTACCCGCTCTCGTCATTGTTGGTCGAGAAATCGTCGTGTCCGCACTTCGAGAGTGGATGAGTATCTACAGTGATCGCCACAGTGTTGCTGTCAATATGCTGGGTAAGATCAAAACTGCAGTACAGATGGTCGCCATCATTGTCCTCTTGGCCAGTGGACCTGCTCTTGACAATATTCTGGTGACACTGGGCTACGTTCTACTATATTTGGCCGCAGGTTTGACACTTTGGTCGATGTACGTCTACCTGCGTGTCGCCTGGCCAGATTTATCGCGGGGTATGAACGTGAATTCGACAGATCGTGGTTCCGATTCTGGTTCTTAAGACCCCAACGCATCATCGATTTTGAGGAGTATGACAGGTGGCAACCCGTAAACTGACCGACGACGAGAAACGCAAACTGTATCGGGATGGATTTCTCATTTTGAGGAAGGCGGTACCAGAAAATATGGTAGAAAACGCTCGTCGCCACCTGAACGTTCATATGGGAGCAATGCGCGGACAGGCAATGTCAGCAAAGAAGATCGATCCGATCCGTCAGAATGCAGTCGCCACGGTCGATGGAACAAATCCGGTATTCACAGACCTCTACAACAAATCAGGTTTGAAGGCATTGGTAACATCGGTCATTGGTGGTTCTCTCCCTGACGCAATAGGAGCGCAGGTTGCCTCGGTTTATCCGGGCAGACACCAGGACAGCGTCAACGAGGCGGGTTACCGCGATGGTGACACGCCATTTCACGGATGGTGTGGACATCTGGATGGACTATGGAATGGCGCTGCACCCGTTCCGACCATCGGACGCCCTATGACGCGCACTGAAAGAAGAAGGTGGTACCAGGATCCGGCCCGCAATGGTTGTTCGCGTTCCTATGAGGGGACCGGCATGAATATCACTAACTTCACCGCATTGGTGGGAGTCGCGTTGTCTGACCAGCGTAAGGAAGGAGTCGGAAATCTGGGACTACTGAAAGGCGCACACCTGAAGATGGGCGAATTTTTTCGGTGGCAGGATGCACAGGGCGGTCCACTGGGTCCCGATGGACCCGGATGGCCTCGTGAACATTCCGAAGCTCCAAATGGTCACGGTCTTCGACATTACCCCGATCAGCTGCGCGACGCCTACAAACAGAGTGCAGAGGTCACCCCGGACGGGCGTCTGTGGCCAAAACCAACGCTCATGAAACTTGCACCGGGCGATGCCGTCATCGTTCATTTCGCGACACCGCATTCCGCATCGCGGGTAGACGGTCCCGATCCACGACATATGATTTACTTTCGCGTCATGTCACCAGATCGACCAGCAGACCAACGTCGGTCGTATTCACCCGCGCTGACAGATATCTGGAAAGAATGGAAGGGGATGCGTAGGACAGTCAAAGAGATGGCCAGCGCCTGACGCCGAGACTAGCGCTCAGCTCGATGTGTTTGCGGCGACGACGGCTTCAATATCCTTGCGTGGCGAGCCTGATTCATCGTCGCAAAGCATCTTGAGTACATCGTCCAGTTCTCTCTGTGTGAGTGCACTATGAACATCGGTCGCACGGGCGAAGGCATCTGCGGATTCAAGCTTGTCATCACGTTCACGAAGATCCCTGACAAAAGACGGCACGATGCACGTCAGCATAGCCCAGCGTTCTTTGCCAGAGACGTTCAACTCCGGTGGGGCACGATGGTAAGTGCGCGAGTCATAGAGGATGCCTGAACCAGCGGGAAAGGACACCTGTACGACGTCTTTGTGGGGACCTGTTCCAGCGACAGTAGGTACCTCATTCAATTCTTTGGGCGGTGGGCCATCAAATTCATGGGATCCCAGGATAAATTGGGTCGCCCCCGCTTCGGGTGTAAAGTCGGTCAGGGCGATATTGAATTGCATCCCAAGACGGTCTTTGCGCTGTTTCCAGTTGGGATAGCGTGGTGAAATGGATGCGTCCAGTTTCTCAAACTCCTCGGGACCGAGCATGTAAGTATGCGCTTCGTTCTCACTATTTAGCGGATACGGATAGTCGGCGTGCCAGCCACCCGGTTCCACGCGAGCGTTTTCCCCTATTTTTTCTGCGGGTCTCAGGATGGAGAAACCGGGACATTGGCAGTAATGGATGTCGTCGACACCAAAATAACTTTCAATGAGCCACAAGGACACAGGGTGCATGAGCGCCTGCGCCACCGCAGGGGTCATCCCAAGAAAGCTCTCTTCGCGTGGCATCAACGATCGAGGTCGAATGAGGTTGTCGTTAGATTTGTACGGCCTGCTGTCCTGTCCGGCTTTGACCTGTGCCTCTTTGTCTGCATTTTCCGTTCTCACCTGATTGATGTTCTCTATCAGGTTCGACACCATTTCAGGACTCATGATGTTTTCTACGACTGTCCAACCCTGGCGTTCCAGATCGACGAGATAATCCGACGGTAAGCGGTCAGGGGCTTGTCGAACGCCGAATACACCCTGGTCACCCAACGCCAAGGTCTCTCCCTCTTCGGTTATCAGGCGATAGGTTGGAGTAATCAGCTTGCTCGCCCCTGGTCCAAACATCTCATCCCATAAGGCTGGTTTTATTGTACGCAGATCTCTCGCCTCTAAATTGATCACAGATCCAGTCTGGGCATTGCGCAGCGACGAAACGCTTTCCCAGGTCCAGATGCAGCTGTCGTCACACCGACGGCGTAATTGAAAACGGCGGTGGTCTGCAGTGTGCGAGAGATGCAGACCGGAGCGTTCACTGACTAGTAGAACGTAGTCGGACATAAGATCAACTCATACGAACGGAAAATTCGTGTGGAGGCTGGGGTCGGAATCGAACCGGCGTAAACGGAGTTGCAGTCCGCTGCATGACCACTCTGCCACCCAGCCATCGTCAGCAGACATCTCTATGTGTCTTCCATAAAACACGTGCAAGAGCCGCCGTCGAGCGCGCGAAAGTCTACCGGATTATGATGGGGGAATACACTCGCCGGTCCGTAAATCGGGGCTTGCAGTCGAGCGGGTAAACGTCAGATTGACGACAACAGAAGAAATGTGGCCAGCGAAGCAATGGCAATCAACGATAATACATCGGCGGCGGAGGACCATTTCATTCGGCGGAGTTTAGGTGGGTCTACCGTAAATCAGAACAATCGTTTGGTCATATCGATATAACACTCGTTCACAAACCCAGCCTCGCCTGTGGCAGTATGCCGGCCACCATTCTGTAAACCACTAGACGAGCCTGTTCGACAGGCAGACTCTGATCGTTTCTCAACTGATTCCACATATCAAAACTGAGCGTTGCCTCGAGTGAATCGAGCAAGACCTCATCTTCACGAACGTCGGTTGGCAACACAGATTCCAGCGCTGCGCGTTCATGGCTGACGATGTCGAGATGTCGGTTGAGCAGGGCGGTGGAGTGGAAGCGCAGGGCATCCGCCGCTATCCGATAAGGCATGATGATTTCGTAGACACGCAACCGCCGGTTCAGAAGTTGGTCTAGGTTCCGCCACCATTCAGAGTGATGGAGCTGCTCGTCTACGATGGGCGCAATCTGCGCACTGATGGCCACTGACATCTCGGTATAGAGACTCTCCATATCCTTGAACCGACGAAAGACGGTGCGCAAGCCAACGTTTGCCCTTTGGGCGACGTCCTCAGCAGTTGGCGCTATCTTCCCTTCCCTTACCAGTTCTAGCATTGCGGTCACAATGCGCTGTTTGGTGTCCTCGCTACGAAGACGTCTGCCGTCTGTTTCACTCGGGTTACCGTCGAATTCCGCCATGGACCATTACTCTTATTTCACGTTGATTATTGCCGTCACCATCTATCCGGGGCAACTCCAGCTGTCCGGAGCACGTGCTGCAGGTTAAACTAGTAGCGTGCCCGGGTGGTGAAATTGGTAGACACGCAAGACTTAAAATCTTGTCGCCTTTGGGCGGTGCCGGTTCGAGGCCGGCCCCGGGCACCAAGACCGTTTTTACTGCAAGATCCATGAACATTCAGATTGACCCCAATGTTGCCCAGCTCAAACCTTCAGCGACATTGGCGATGCACCAGCGCGCAAATGCAATGCGCAGTGACGGCGAGTTGATCACACACTTTGGATTCGGGCAGTCACCGTTTCCTGTACCTGACAGCATCGCTGAGGCACTGGCGGACAATGTACACGCAAGTGCTTACCTACCAACCTCTGGTCTCCCGTCACTCAGAGAAGCGGTATCACAGTTTTACCGAGAACAGCATAACTACGCGTTCTCAGCGGACAATGTACTCATAGGTCCGGGATCGAAAGATCTGATCTTTCATGCCTTATACCTGATCGAAGGCGATCTGTTACTACCCACACCCTGTTGGGTCAGTTACGCACCGCAGGCTCAAGTTAGCGGCAAACGCGTGATCCCCATTCGGACCAACGCTGATACAGGTTATCGAACGTCTGCCGAGGATATTGAACGTGCCATCGTTTCGAAGGGAGTTCAGGACACCCAGAAGATACTGGTTCTCAGTAACCCGAATAATCCAACCGGCGTGCAATTAAGTAGTTCAGAATTAGAATCTATAGCCTCCGTCTGTAGGAAATACAATGTCATCGTAATCTCTGATGAAATCTATGCACAGATCAACTTCAGCGAGAATCCCTATGCCAGCCTCGCGCACAGCTATCCCGAAGGAACGATAGTCACGAGTGGCATCTCTAAAGCATTCTCAGCCGGGGGCTACCGACTCGGTGTAATGCTCATCCCCGAAGCACTTACGGCCCTGGTTTCACCGTTCCTGAGTATGATGGGGGAAACGTTTGGCACAGTGGCAACCCCGATTCAACATGCCGCAGAGGCTGCCTACCGCTTTGATGATTCGCTTGCTGCGGTAGTGCGGGCCACAACAAGTATTCACAAGTTTACCGGTCAATACCTCGCACGGAGATTCCGTGATATGGGATTAACGTGTGCAAATCCGGAAGGTGCATTCTATCTGTTCCCAGACTGGGCCCCGTACCGTGAAGGTTTACTTAGGAGGAACATCACAACAGGCTCAGAACTATCAGCATACATCTTCGATCGAGCCAGTGTAGCCTTGTTACCTGGCAGCGACTTCATGATGCCCGATGATTGTATGGCTGTCCGAGTCGCATCGGTCGACTACGACGGCGCCGAAGTTCTTCGCGTGTTCCCGGGCGAAGGGAGCATGACAGAAGATCTCACTAGCAGCCTGTTTCCACACCTGGTCTCAGGCTGCGATCGGCTAACAGAACTGATCGCTGAGATACGGTGAGCTAACGCCCCTGGAACACCGGATCACGTTTTTCTACAAACGCTTTGAACGCCTCTCTGGAGTCTTCACTAGCGCCGACCCGAGAGTGTCGCTCAGTTTCAAGCTCAATATAATCCCTTAGCGGCATGCTCTCTGCATTAACGAAGTTTTTCTTCATCTCGCCAATGGCAAGAGGTGCTGATTTTGATATCCGGTCAACGATCGCGTTGACCTCATCGTGAAACACGTCATCCGCAAATGACCTCGAGACAAGGCCAATACGCTCAGCGTCAGGTCCTTTGAACTTCTCTGGCAGGAAATACAGTTCACGCGCTTTCGATGAACCAAGAATGCGAGGCAATGTCCAAGGACCACCCATGTCACCAGAGATCGCGACACCGAGAAAAGCGGAGTTAAACGAAGCGCTATCTGTAGCATAGCGAAGATCACATGCCGCAGCCCATCCGAAACCAGCGCCCGCACAAGCACCGTTGATACCAGCAACCGTGACCTTCGGCATGTCATGTAGCAGCGTGGTGATGTGGAAGTAGATCTTCTTGGATGGCTCCTGTTTAACGCCGCTGGTCGAAGCCTTTAGATCTACCCCGGGACAAAAGCCTTTGCCCGCGCCCGTAAAGAGTACGGCACGGATATTGTCATCTTCTGCAATATGACTGAGGCATTCATAGAGTTCACGCATCATGGTGTTGTTGATGCCATTTAGACTGTCAGGGCGGTTCATGGTCACCGTGGCCCGGTTGCCACTCACTTCGTACTTGATTGCTTCGTAGTCTGACATGAATCCACTCCTGACTGATTAAATGGCGCTCAGAATAGCGAACACCCCAGCGCGATACCACCATGAGTCCAACTGATCACAGTCAGGAACAAGGTGCCGTGCCCCTCAGACTTCTCGAAGTTCAGCTTGAGCGGCGGGAATTGGCCACGGGTTTACTGAGACGGTTATTCTCTCTTACCTTCATCTCCAGCGGCAATGTAGCTTTGATGTCGTCTAGGACATAGGTGGGCGTCGCTGGATAGAAAGCCTCTTCGTCTCTCGTCCTAGCTATCTCTCGCAATGGTGCGCAATTCGAGCGCCAGCGGCTCGTGAGAACCGAAGGAAAGCTCAGCGGAAACCTGTCATGGTCATCGCATCTAGAAGCGGTGCTTCCGACACAACTTCTTTAGCGGAAAGAGAGCCTTCAGCGGAAAAAAAGCGCCCAATGATTAGAGTAGCATCTGCAAGTATCGCCGCACCAGCTGTCAGTAGCATCATTGCAAAATCGACGAAGACACAGGCGGCACAATCCATAGAGCTTTCGGCGCTTTTTTTTTTACATTTATTGGGTTCTCGGTGAGGACCGAGTTGTGGGATTAGGCTGCCTCTGCTTCCTCTTCCTCGATGGCATTCAGGACATCCTCATCGAGTTCGGGCAATTCATCCACAGTCGTGTCATCGTCAACTGCTTCCAACAGTTGGTCACGCTGGGTTTCGCTGAATGACTTCAGCGACTTGACGCTTTCCTTGAGTTTTTCTTCTTGTGCTTTCAGAGATTCGACTTCGGTTTCCAGCTCCCCCTTGGTCTTGCGCAGCGCTCTCGCATCATCTTCTGCCTTCTTGCGAGCCGTGTTCTCGTCGTGCTTTTTCTTGTTGAGTGACTTGAGCTTCTTAACAACGTTCTCAGGCGTATCGGCCAGAATAGTATTGACCTTTTTTAGCGCTTTGGACTTTTCGTCTAACTGGGTCTTCACCCTTTGCAGCTCTTGGGCGTTCGACAGTTTGCTGGCATTCATCGCCGACTCAGTGGTTTCAAGCGAGGACTTCAATGAAGCGTTCTCTTCCTCCGCCTGTTTTCTTGCCAGTTCTGCCGTTCGAAGTTGCTGCTGCAGTTCATGCAGCTTGGCTTCATTATCGACGCGTGCAGAGGTGATACGTTCATCCGCCTCCTTGACCTTGGCCATGTTCTCTTCGAGCGCGGTTTTAAGCTCGTCATCACTGCATTCCGAACTGATACCAAGGACGTCGGTAGCTGTCTTTATCAGCAGCTGTTTGCTGATGGCGAGTTCTTTCCAGATTTTCAGATCCAGATCACTTTGATCCACGCACTTCTCCGACTTCAATTGTGATCGTTACGGTCTTTCGACCGCTCGATGCTTCATTCATTATTGATAAATTCAAGGTTGTTATTCACCATCTCAATCCACTGTCGATGTTCTCTCAAACTAGTTCCTTAAAAACAGGCTCCATACCACAAGTATCTCAGGCGCAAATCAGGCGGAAGCGTCAGCGGAGGTGCCTAGACGGCGGCGCATAGCCTATCACTTCACTGTACTGGTCTCCAACCCCTCTTAACTCAGAGTTTACGGGGTTGCACCGATCATCCGGATCGTGATGCGCCGCCAGCCGCAGTAACACAGAAACTTCAGATAGGACGCAGAATCCGCCCCCAACGCCACCAGCTGAAAACATCCGATAGCGCATGCGCCAGGTAGGTCAATGCAGCAGCACGAAGGATTGATTTGATCGCAGGTAAATCCTGTTCTTCCACGTAGCCACCCTGTTGAAGGATAGGAAGGGCTTTGTTGAAGCTGGCGTCCCATTCCTGAGGTAACACAATGGCGTGAACAAATGTCGCCATCAACATCACGATCACCACGACACCAATGGCCAACACCCCGATTCGTGGCATCTGAAGGAACATCGCAAAGAAAGGCAGTGATATCAGGGCGACGCCGATTCGTTGAATGGCGACTGCCAAGGGCAGGTAGCGTGCCGTCATCCGGGCCGTGGGCTCTTTTCTGTGAAACTGGATGGCATGTCCAAACTCGTGCGTTGCGGCAGCCACCGAGGTCAACGAGTGTCCATGATAGTTGTCCGGTGACAGATAGATGGTTGCAGCACCGGGTTCATAGCGGTCCAGACCAGGTTCCGTTTCTTTGACATCAACCGGTACTTCAAACCGTTCCGCCAGATGCCTGACCAGCTCTGCACCGCTCCCGGGAATGTGGCTCTGCGGCTTACTGTGTCGTTTGAAAACCGACCGTACGTACACCTGTGGAAGGTATGACAGTAGTATAGATATGAAGATAAGGGCGATCACAGGTGCATTGTAGCGCTAGAATCGTGGCAACGCCCAATATTCGAAATTACTGCGGTCAGGTTAGGGTTCTGATCTGGATTGCATCAATACCTGAACCCGCAAGAATGTCCGAAATCACCACCACTTTCGCGCCTTCGCTGAGTCCAACACGCGTTTTCAGGACATCAAATGCGGTTTGCAGCGTCTTCTCAGGATCAGTACTGAACGCTGTTCTGAAAGCTGAGAGATTTCTGTTTAGCGTAAGTCGTCTTCGTGTCTGACTATCGTTGGTAAACGCAAAAATGCGCGCACCCCTAGGACGACAATTGGTCACGAAGTCCGCCATGTAGCCTCGACGGGTGATAACGACGATGCCTTCTGCTCCCAGGGACTCCGCCAGATCGACCGCCGTGGCGGCCAAATGATGCTTGTCATGTGTTTTGTTCAGTTGTCTTGAGAAACCCAATCCTTTAAATGATTCGGTTGCCTCAGCAATCTCGACCAACTGCTCGACACAACGTATAGGATATTTGCCAATCGTGGTTTCTCCGGAGAGCATCACGGCATCAACTTCTTCATAGATAGCATTGGCCACATCGGTGACCTCTGCTCTCGTCGGGATTGGATTTTCGATCATGGATTCAAGCAAGTGGGTTGCAACGATGACCCGCTTACCGTGCTCCGCGCACAGTTGAACGATACGTCGTTGAACATTGGGTAGTTCAGCGACGTTGATTTCGACGCCAAGATCACCGCGGGCTACCATGATGCCATCAGCCTCTTCGAGGATCTCCTCGATATTGCGAACACCCAACTGATCTTCAATTTTCGCGATGATTTTGATCTTACCAACCTGATCACCCATGAGCTCTTTGAGTTCACGGATATCAGCCGCTTCCCGAACAAACGACAACGCGATGAAATCTACGTGTTGTTCAAGCCCGAAAAGGATGTCAGCTCTATCTTTTTTGGTGATGGCTGGCAGATTGACGCGAATACCCGGCAAATTCACATGTCGCTTGCTCTTGAGGATGCCACCATCGATGACACGGCAATTCATGATACCGTCTTCCTGTTTCTCCATTACCTCGAGATTGATGATTCCGTTGTCGACAGTGATCCTATCCCCAACGTTGACCGTGTCTATCAATTCATCGTAATGAATATGAAAGGATGAGGACTCAACGTCGACTGAGTCACGGACACTGATGCTGATGATTGACCCGTTTTTCAGCTCCAGTTCGTCGGCGAGGTCACCTGTACGTATCTCTGGTCCCTGCGTGTCCAGAAGCACAGCGATCGGGTAGGGCACTTTTCTGTTGAGTGTTTTGATCGCCTTAATGACCTCCGCGGCCGACTCGTGGTCACCGTGAGACATGTTAAGGCGAACCACATCCATCCCCACGGCAGCGAGCTTTTCCAACATTGGAAAACTGCTCGTCGCCGGCCCTATGGTGCAGATAATCTTCGTCTGGCGCATTGCAAGAGTTCGTGGGTATGGCACATCGGAGGAAATTCATCATACACAAAACTACAGGCATCGTTGATTCTTCCTTTATCGTTGGTCCGTTAAGCAGGTGTTTTGTGTCGCGTTACACACAAAGCTCGTGTCACCTGCTACACAAAGGAGTACGATTTGCTGCCGTCACCTCCCACGAAAGAGAAGGCACGCACAAACATCAATGGACATAGACACGATCCGCGAGGCTTTCGGCCCGGCGATTTCCGAAATTATCGACACTTGTCGCATCGTTGACGATTTTGTCGACAAGGACAAATTTCGCGTATATATGGTGACCGTCTGGGGCAATGCGGTCCTGGAACCCGAGCGTACAGGTATACAAGACTCAGATCTTGAGACACTTCACGACTATCTGAGCGAGGAGATTCAGCGTGTCGTTGGACCCGACGAGGATCTGTCTTCCTGCTATCGCTACCTGATGAGCCAGGAAGGGGTGGACAGCATGACACGTCAGCAACTTTCTGCGCGTCACAAGACATTTATCCGCTACTTCGCGCAGCTGGTACTCCAACAGGAGTTCGACGAGATCCCTGGCTAGCGAACGTCTACCTGCGCTTGGTCGGGCGAATCATGTTCGGCTGTCAACTCTTCGACTACGAGTGCCCCGACCAGATCCCCCTCTACATTTATCGATGTTCTGATCGTATCCAGAGGTCTTTCGATGACCAGCAGGATCGCAATGGCTTCCAGCGGGATTCCAACGGAAAGTAATACAAGCTGCATCCCAGCCATTGAACCTGATGGCATTCCAGGAGCACCAATCGATGCAACCATCGACATCAGAAAAACCAGAACAATGCCAGCCGGGCCAAGTGGTACATCAAATAAATAGGCCAGAAATACAGCGGCGACCGCTTCGAACAATGCGGTGCCGTCCATATTCATTGTGGCACCCAAGGGCAGCACAAAACTCGAAGTACCATTGCGTACCTTCAGTATCTCATCCGCTGTCCGCATGCTTACAGGGAGCGTCGCTGCACTGGATGATGTACTAAAAGCAACAATGAGTGGCCGAGCAAGATCCCGCAACAACGACATTGGTGATCGACGAGTGAACCACCAGGCAATGGTTGGTAAGACTATCAGTCCATGAAAGAGCGTGAGACCGACAACCAGTCCACCGAACGCTAGTAGTTGGCTCAGAATATGTTCGAACTGCCCGCCACCGGACTGCACACTCAAGGTGAAATCAAACAAAATTGCGAAGATTCCGATCGGAAGCAGACGAATCACCCAGGTCAACACCGAGATGATCACTTGATTGACATGGTCGACCAATACAAACACCGGGCTGGCCGAGGGTAGAACGATCACCATGGCCAAACCAATAAGGAAAGCATTCGTGACAATGCCAAGTATGTTCAATTCGACCAATGCGGTGAACGGGTTTGTCAGCGCGAGCGATAGAAACTGCTGCAGTATCACCATCAACGATCCGCTTTGGGCGTCAATCATCCTGACCGCAACGTCGGTTTCTGCGAGTTGTGGCGCAGGTGGCCACGCAGTCCACGGATGAACCAGAAACACTGCCAACAATCCCAGCGTAATTGCCACACCAGTTGTCCCTAGATAGTAGAAGAAAGTGGTCGCTCCCAGTGTCTTGAGACGCAGCACACTGCCTATACTGGCAATCCCGGCAATCAGAGAAAAGAAAATCATCGGTGCGATTAACATACGCAGTGCCGACAGGAACAGTGTCTTTAGCAGCAAAATGAACTCGTACCAGGTGGGCGGGGCTGATTTGTCGATGGGGCCATCGACAACAAGCAATGCAAGCACAACCCCTACACCAGCAGCGAGGAGTACCTGTACAGTAAGATTTTTCAGAAACATAAGAATCGACGAAAAGGGTCCGAGGTGCATCATAAGGATTTAACTACGACCTCGCGAACTACACGATGGACAGAACGGACGGTTGCGCGAGAACCGCCGCCTTCTTCTCTTCAGTCCGCTCTCCGGAATACAACCGGTTGGTGGTTTACTGGTGATGGCATCGTTCGGACATTTTGTTGAAGGTCGTCTCTATTAGGTCTTGGCCCCTGCAAGGTACGATGCGTTTACTCTGGGTATGGAAACTTTGTATACAGTACATACAAATGATGTCGCGCGTGTCACAAGGTGGTTCCAACAGTCTTTGTCGGTGCCCTGTGCTCAATGTCGGCTGGTTGATTTGTAATGTCGGGACCGAACCTCGCTTGCATCGGACGATCGCTATAACCCGGCATTCAGTTCAGCTTTTTTACTGGAGACTCTCGGTGTCTAGATAGTTGTCTTGAAGACATTCGTGGCTCCCACGAAAAAGACCGGTCCCAGATCGAAAGACCTGTTTATGCAACCGTGTTGATTCGTCAAGTGTAAGCTCGGCTACATTCAGCGATAGAGTCTCAATCAAGCGCTGCAGACAAAGTCGGGCCGATCTGGCGGTTTAACACGAGATTACAGAGCGGATCCAGGTCAGTTTCCTGATTGTTGATGATCACTAGCTTTGCCCCGAGTTGCCGTGCCATCTGCGGCAACAGAGCGGCAGGGTAGACCACCAGAGACGAACCCATTACGAGCATCAGATCGCAGTTTCGCGCGGCATTCTCCGCGGCTTCCAGAACGTCGCGCGAAAGCGACTGCCCGAAAGAAATAGTCGCGGTTTTAATGGGACCCCCGCAGGAACAATAGGGCACCGTTTCATCAGGTAGAAACACTGCACGGACTTCATCAATTTCATAGCGCTTACCACACGAGAGGCATGTCGCGTAGTTGCTGTTTCCGTGCAGTTCAATGACATTCTCTTCCGGAAGCCCCGCTTTCTGATGAAGGCCGTCGACGTTCTGCGTGATGACTGTTTGCAGTCGACCCATACGATATAGCGTCGCACATCCTTGATGGCCTGTATTTGGTTGTGCATGCGCCATGCGTTGGCCACCGCTCAGCTTCTGCCGCCAGGATTCACGACGTTTCTCTTCTGAGTTCATGAATTCGGAAAAATCGATTGGTGTAATTTTGGTCCACACGCCATTGGGTCCCCGGTAATCCGGAATACCAGACTCTGTTGAGATTCCTGCACCCGTAAATGCCGTTATGCGCTCTGACGACATCAGTATTTCTCGAAGCGCTTTGATTTCTGGGTCGATATCAGTCAAGAGCGGTTACCTAAATGAGAGTATGATTCGCGGGAAAGTGCCTTGAACGCTGTCGGTCTATGCTCGTTGATCCTTTGCTCAATAGCACGAGCGCACGCTTCTGGTGAGCTGGCAGCGGTGTCGACAGTCAGGTCGTAGTGACCATGTTCATGGCAGAGGACAATCATTCCAACCGCAGTCCCAGGAAATCGACCGGGTCTGGTGGCTTCACGCCGCTCAAGTTCTTTGGCCTCACAACACACGCCTATGAAGTACGTCTGATCGTGTGGAAGTACGTGGACATAATCTTCGAGAAATGCGCGCTCGCACACAACGTCGTCAATGATCACATTATTGCCTGCCGCAGCGACTGCTGCGCAGGCCCGGTGCATACCTCGCACGGTTGCGTGTCCCACGTCGCCAAAACGAATTGCTGTGAACGGTGCGCCTTCATCCGGATGCACAGGAACCACGTTCAATCCTCTGGCGCCATCGGTGCCTTCGGGTGCATTCAAACCGCGATATCTCGGCGACATCCCATCCCGGAACTGATCGAGCGCCATATACAACCAGGGTTCTGTCAAAATCTGCTGAAGTTCACGGGCCAGCGTGGTTTTGCCAGCGCTCGACGTCCCGTTCAAGAGGATGATCCGGCCCTGTTTCGATGATACTCGAGTGGTAGAAGATACCATCACCTATGACTGCCATATCGCACTCGGAACGTCCCCTCCGAACGCATCTCGATAGCGTTGAGAGAACTCCGTTTCATCGAATCTATAGCCTTGTGGGTCTTCATGTTCCAGATTAAACGTGGCGGTTAACGCTCCAATGCGCGCGCACAGTTCTGCTTCCTGCTCCGCAATGAGTCCGGCGACGTACCCTGCTCGGAACGCATCGCCGCAACCCGTGGCATCTCCACTCTGACGGGGCTCGACCGCGGGACTCCTAACAGTGTCCCGGTGCTCGCGATAGATATCCACCCCCTTGGGACCAAGGGTCACGATCGCCTGTTGTACCTGATCAATGACCTCGTCCGCCGTCAGACAAGCATTCTTCTGTAGAATATCCCATTCATGTTCATTGCAGATCACGTAATCACTGAGGCCGATCAACTCGCGAAGCTCGACATCCGAGAACTCTGATAGCCACTGGCCCGGATCGAAGAAAATCGGAACGCCAAGCTCTGCGATATCTCGTGCCTGGCGGAGCATGAGATCAGCACTTTCGGGCGCCAGAACGGCTAGCTGGTAGTCCTCGATCTCTGCAATCGCACTCGGCTTCATCCGCCGATCCGAGAGTGCACCACCAGGATGAAAACCAGTGATCTGATTACCATTCTCGTCGCTGAGAACGATCGCAGTTGCGCATTGAGGCATGCGTTCGTCCACCGCGATGTAGTCTATATTGACGCCTAGGTCGCAAAGATAGTCCCGATACTGGTCGTTAAAGTTCACCCCGGCGGCCGATAGTGGCACCGCGTCAATACCAAACTGGCGTAATCCAAACGTGATGTTAATGCCACAGCCACCAAAGGTGGTACGAAGGGACGCCAATGGCAGTGAGATATTGAGGGATTTGACGCTGTAGCGTGACTGGTATTCGCCAAACGACCCGTCGTAACGGCCCAATAGATCCAGTGCGACGCTGCCACACACAAGTACGCGGCCGGCGGATATTCTATCCCTTGCTATCTCGTCCATTCTTTCCCACGTCACCCTGGCCTATCATCCTTATTGGTGATCGTACGGTATGTCGATGATGGCTGCGACCCGTCAACTAGATCGCTGAACAAACGACGAGAATGCATTAACGATCTGTTCAAGGTCCTTGTCGTCGATATCCAGATGAAATACGAGCCTTGGAGTCGAGATGACAATGTCGTGACTGCGCATAAAGGACTGAAGTTCTGAGAAATGCGTCTTGTCTGTCAGCACCACCATGTTGGTGGACTGTCTGTTTAGAATGCCTAAATGAATTAGATGTTCCGACAGATGATTGGCTCGCTGGTGATCGTCGGCCAAGCGATCCACATGATGATCCAATGCGTAGAGACCTGCCGCGGCCAGAAATCCAGCCTGCCGCATCCCACCTCCAAGCATTTTCCTGAGACGTCTTGCTCGCTCGATTATACCCTCGCTCCCAGTCAGTACTGAGCCGACGGGACACCCTAGTCCTTTTGACAAGCAGAGACTTACGGTATCAAACGACGTCACCAGGTCCTGTACGGGTAGTTCCAGGTCTATCGCCGCGTTGAACAATCGGGCCCCATCAAGGTGACTGGCGAGGCCTGTATCACGCAATAGCAGGTCAAATTGCTGAAGATACGATACCGATAGGGTACGTCCCGACTGAGTGTTCTCGAGGCAGACCAGTCGGGTGCTCGCAAAGTGAGGATCATCAGGTTTGATCACTTCGCGAATCTGATTGAGATCTAGTTCACCGCGGTCGTTGAATGCGATCGGTTGTGGCTGAATGCTACCTAATACCGCACCGCCACCCGCTTCATACCGGTAGGTATGGGCATCCTGGCCCGCAATGTATTCATCACCACGATCACAATGTGATAAAAGTGCCAGTAGATTCGATTGGGTACCACTGGGGAGGAATAGGGCAGCATCCTTATTCAGCCTCTCCGCCACAGTCTGCTCAAGTCGATTGACGGTGGGGTCTTCGCCATAGACATCGTCGCCTACGTCGGCATCGAACATGTATTGCCGCATCGCTGCGGTGGGACGCGTAACCGTATCACTCCGAAGATCAATCACGATGACTGCCGTTCGGGTAATACCCGCTGTTGTTTGACACTGACAGAGATAGTCATCGTACGATTCTGAGCATTACTCATGCTATTCATGTGGTCTATGCAACATCGGCTTGAACACTATTAGCTATTTTTATCAATATTTTAAGAACGATATTGCTAGTATTACTTCACATCTATTGTGCATTGACTCTTGGTTTTACCGGCCGATAATACTTTGCATGTATACCGGAATTGTCCAGGAAATGCTGCCCATCGTGTCCGTTGAGATGGATGGTGGCATCATGCGGTTTGCGATCGACTTCCCAGATGCTCTGCTCACCGATCTTGTTGTCGGTGCAAGTGTGTCGGTCAATGGCACCTGTTTTACGGTCACAACTATCGAAGGCAGTACCGTATATTTTGATGCTATCGCTGAGACACTTCGGATCACTAACATCGGTGAACTTGAGTCTGGAACTCTGGTGAATATCGAAAGATCTGCTGCCGCCGGGGCAGAGATAGGCGGGCATATACTCTCCGGACACGTGGTGGATACGGCGAAAATCCTTGATATCGAGACCAAAGAGCGAAACTGTCGTATGACTTTCCTTGGTGATCCTGACTGGATGCGATATGTGTTCAATAAGGGTTATCTTGCCATCAATGGCTGTAGCCTGACCGTCGCTGATATTGATGCTGAAGGCGCCCGTTTCTCGGTCAATCTGATCCCGGAAACCCTTAGAGTGACCAACTTTTCGCTGCTGGCTGTGGGTGACCGCGTCAATATCGAGATTGATCAACAAACCCAGGCAATTGTCGATACCGTCGAACGTACGCTCGAAAGGCAAAGAGCGGGCTAGGTAACTGTCTGGCGCCAATGACAGGTCAATTCTTCGATCGCCTCAAAACACGTCAGCAATCGCTGCGTACTCACCTATGTATCGGCCTGGATCCGGATTTGTCACGTCTACCAGAGCATTTACGGGGCGAACCTGACGCAATTTTTCGCTTTAACCAGGCCATTATTGATGCAACAAGTGACCTGACTTGCTGCTACAAGCCTCAAAACGCGCATTTCACGGGTATTGGTGCAGAAGATCAGCTGGAATCAACAATTCGTTATCTCAAAGACCTGGATGTCCCTGTTTTGCTCGATTCAAAGCGAGGTGATGTCGATAGCACATCCGTCCACTATGCCCGAGAAGCTTTTGAGCGTTACGGTGCTGACGCCGTCACGGCCAATCCTTATATGGGATACGACGCATTGATGCCGTTTTTGGACTACAAGGATCGGGGTGTGTTTGTTCTCTGCAGGACTTCAAACCCTGGTGGGGCTGACCTTCAGCACCTAGAACTCGCTTCAGGAGATCCACTATACGTGCACGTCGCACGTCTTGCCGCTGAGCAATGGAATCAAAACGATAACGTCGGTCTAGTGGTCGGTGCAACTCGACCCAATGAGCTTGCCCATGTCAGAGCAGCCTGTGGCGACCTGCCTTTTCTGCTTCCCGGTGTAGGTGCACAAGGCGGTGATATTGAGGATGCTGTGCAATCAGCTGCTGGAGGCCCGATCATCGTTTCCGCATCTCGATCTGTACTGTACGCAGGATCTGGAGTCGATTTTGAACAGTCGGCGAGGGCAGCAGCAGAAGATACACGTCAGGCTATCAATCGCGTCATCGAAAGGTTCAACACCGGAACACGCTGAAGCAGGAAGCAAAGAGGATGACCAACAACGTTTCTCCGGAATCTTGGCAGAATCGAATGCAGCTGTATCTCCCATGGTTATTTCGTAGCACATTCGTTTTGGCGATCGGGATGCTTTCCTGGATGGGCCTCACAGAAGGCCCACCCAGCATCGGGTTTGGGTGGGACAAACTAAACCACATCGCCGCCTTCGCCGTGCTTGCAGGGTTAGCCTGGTTCAGTGATCTGGTTCCCAACAAACCCCAGTATTTCGGTTTCCTGATCATTTTCGTGTATGGCATCGCACTCGAATGTCTGCAGACAGCCACAACGAACCGTGTCTTTGAGTGGTCGGATATTGCAGCAGATACGCTTGGCATCACAATTTACGCGATCTTACTGCACCCAATCGCTGTAAGGTTGCCAATACTCAAACTCCTAGCCATCGATAACAACACAAATGCTTTGAGGAGCAATCAATCAACTTGGTTGGGAGAAATAAACGTATCAAACCTGAGCCAATTGAGCATTAGAATAATCGGAAAACGAAGGAATCGAACCAGATGATATATCACCACCGTGTGCGATACGCGACCAAGCAGCGACTCTCGACTATTATAGCGCAGTTATTGAGTGTGCTTGTTATGACCTTGTCTCAATACACATTTTCTGACTGGCAGCTCCAAACTGAATATTCCTCACTATCGTTCACTTCAGTGAAAAATAGCGCAATCACTGAAAGCCATCACTTTCCAGGCTTGACGGGCTTTGTTGCCAGTTCCGGTTTCAGCGAAATCACTATCGATCTTGGATCTATAGAAACTGGAATCCCCATCAGAAACCAAAGAATGCAAAAATTGCTGTTTGATATCGATGAATATCCGTATGCGATATTCAGTTCCACTATTGATACGAGCGAAATCAGTCAATTACGAACCGGCCAGTCGATGAGGCTACCACTCAGGGGGAAACTCAACCTTCACGGTCAGTCGGGGAACCTGACAATTCCCATTCAGGTGACGCGCTCTAGTCATACTGTCTTTGTAATCAGTACGACTCGACCGATCGTGATTTCAGCAGATCAATTTGAGCTTGGAGCAGGGATAGAAGCTCTAAAAGATATCGCGGGTCTCGCGCATATCACTCCAACAGTTCCCGTGTCCTTTACGTTGGTATTCGAAGAAACGAACCAGGAGTAAGGGCAAATTCTGTTCGATTTGCTTCAGCCACGTGCCCCAGTGAGTAGATCCCGGAACTTGTCGAGTAACGTCTCATACTTGTAGTCGGTGAACTCGCCGGCGTCAAAGAACATTCCATGCTCTTCACAGGCTTCGTACCAGATGTGGGGTTGTTTGGGATCTGAAATCTTGATCATCCGCTTTCCACACACAGGACAATCGATCTCTTCGATTTTGTTGTATTCCTTGCCAACTTCAGGATCGCCGCTGTCGATAAACTCAGACATCCATTTACCCTTGAGCGTCTCAGCTTCACCCAAATCAAACCAGATACCCTTGCAGTTCATGCAGCGGTCTATGGTCATGTTTCGTCCGTAAGTAACTTCTTCCATCGTAGAATGGCACTTGGGGCATTCCATAGGATCGACCTCATGTTGTGAGATGAATGCACGACTGTTTCAACGAAGAGCAAGTATAGCGCGGGTGCAGACGGCCATGTAAAGCCATGCGCAATCTTTGATCACATCACCATTACGTACGGACGGTTTTGTTAGCTACAACATTGTCTTGGCGCCATCCTAGTCTGACGGTTTCTTTTGTTGACTTACATCTTCGGAAGATTCGTGTTCGGGCATCTAACTACGCATAATGTATATTATGTTAAATTATACAGATTGAGTCGAGGCTATCAGCCTTTAAGGTCACAGGCGCCTGTCAAGATCGTCCCGACAACAAATGTCATTTCAGGGTGTTCATCACTCTCCGTGCCCTACCCACTGGTAAACCACCCGTTATATAGTTCTATTGTCTATGACGACTGACTACCAACGCCTGTTCCTTAAGGATACGCCTCTCATCGATGTGCGTGCGCCTGAAGAGTTTGATCAAGGTGCATTTCCTGGTGCGGTCAATCTACCAATCCTCAACGACGCTGAGCGTAAGGATGTTGGCATTGCTTATAAACAGAAAGGCCCTGATGTTGCTGTTAAGTTGGGTTATGACCTGGTCAGCGGGACTACAAAGGAAACGCGCATCCAGGCCTGGATTTCGTTTATCGAAGAACACCCAGAGGTCCACCTCTATTGCTTTCGCGGTGGTCAGAGGTCTCGCATCGCTACGCAGTGGCTTGCAATGCATGGATGCGATATTCCACGGATCGAAGGTGGCTATAAAGCCATGCGACGTTTCCTAATTGACAGGTTCCGGCAACCCCGAAACATACTACTCGTCGGCGGCCAGACTGGCTGCGGCAAAACGCGCCTGCTGTGGCGTGCTCAAAATGCGCTCAATACGGTCTCAGTTGTGGATCTGGAAGCAATCGCGCATCACAGGGGGTCCGCGTTTGGTCCCAGGCCTGATCCACAGCCTAATCAAATCAATTTTGAGAATATGCTCGCGGTTAGCCTGTTGAAATGTTCAAACCAAACCGTTCTGATGGAAGACGAAGGGCGCATGATTGGCCGCTTGAATATCCCACAGCCGTTACAAACGGCGATGAAATCCGCCCCGCTCCTCGTGCTAACAGCAACGGATGATGAACGTGTAGAAATCACATGGAAGGAGTACATTGTTGACCAATTGGACGAACTTAAGCGTATTTTCGGTGAAGATAAGGCCCATTTATATCACCGTAACATGCTCTTGGGTTCACTGGATGCGATCATGAAACGGCTGGGTGGTCTACGTCACCGCGAACTTCGCCAGACGATGAACGCAGGATTTAATGCCCAAGAACAAGGTGATTTGGATGTGCACCGGGATTGGATTCGACGGCTACTTACCGAATACTACGACCCAATGTATGACTACCAACTGACTCAAAAGGTCGATCGTGTGGTGTTCACGGGATCCTGGGACGAAATACTAGCCTGGCTTGGATCAGATCGCGTCCATTCCTTGGCGGATCATCGGCACTGACGCCTCGCGTTATAATTTTGATATTCGTACCAGTGACATCGGGCCTGAATGAATCTGATATCGTTTCGCAAAGTCTCCCTGATTGACGGCAAATGATAGTCTTTCAAGGCTGTTCCAGTAGACGAGTTCAGAGCCTGTCGGTACCTCAGCGAACGTTCGTGCCATAGGGATTTTCAAAGCCTGCCAGGTTTTAGGTAACGGCGTCGCACGCATTCTGAATGAGACTAGTAAAGTGTCGCCGGGCTGTACATTCAGTGCCTTGAGATCCTCACGGGTAATATTCGTCCAGACGTTGCCGTATTGAGGATCAAGGATCTCGACCGCGCCTACAATAGCATCTGCTTCTTGACGTACTTCTGGCAGACGCATTGTCTGCAACGCCTTTGGTCTGAGAACTGGCCCCACGTCTTTAAACCTAATCTGACGTGACGCAAGTAGCGCCCCGGTATAAGCGTATACATCACGCCCATGGAAGGTATGCGATTGTTCAGAACCCGGACGACGATATCTGGTTTCGTCAATTTCACGAACAGACGTCACCCCAACGTGTCGCTCAAGATGTGACAGACTCCCGTTATCGGGCGTGACAAAGAAACGTCCGCCTGCCTCTGCAACGACCGATTTTCGATTTGTTCCGACCCCTGGGTCGACCACCGACACAAAAACCGTTCCTTCTGGCCAGTAGGGTGAGGTTTGCCAGAGTCTGTAACTCGCCTCCCAAACGCTGAAAGCGGGTATTTCATGCGTTAGATTGAAAATCCCGAGATTAGGCTCAATCGAGCGGGATACCCCATGCATTGCTGAGACAGCGCCATCCTTCAAGCCAAAATCGGACTGAAATACGAGTGGGCTGTGCGTTGATGCACACCCTACAACCAGGGTCATCAGGGAAACAAGGACCCCACGCCGCGCAGGATGCCCTGGCGAGTAGCGTTCAGACCGTAAAATAGATATTCGTGGCACGCTAACACTCTCTGTCGGCGTTCATGGTGTAATAAATTTAACCAGAAAAAGTGTCAGAGGACCGCTAAAAATCCCTACTTTGTGGCAAAGCCGACCTCAGAGTATAGCTTGCTACCGTGTCGTCTCTGCTAGTCGACCGCGAACAATAGCGAGACCAGTCCCGGTGCATCGGCACTTAATTGCTTGAAGTCACGCCGAGACGGCTTATAAAACAAACTTGGTGTGACCACGCTTATCGTCGCATTCCTGGGTGTGCCATGCAGCGGAGCGGCTTCGGCAACGATATCCTCTTCATAAGGTGTCGTGACCGCCTTTCCTTCCCCTGACCCGAGCAAATAAGCTTTACCGCGTGCAACAATATAACGCGAATCACCTGGAGCCCCTTCAGGATGATACGTAGACCTATCGATATACCCTGACGACCTAACTGAACACCAATTTATTTAAGCGACTCTTCATCCAGGCCTTCAAAGAACACGACCTAGAGCACTAGATCAGATACCGGGATCTGGAAGCATGCCGCGAAATCATCGCTCGGAAGGCTACGAATTCGCTCTTTCCAGTCTTCTAGGATATCCAAAGCAATCTCCTCCTGGAGCCGCCACATCTAAGCCGAGTGCTCCAAAACCCCGCCTTAGAGCGCATGGACCGTGCATGAGTGAGAATGACTCGGATTCTTTGGCAACCCGAACCCGGGCTACGGGGAGCTAGTAACTTTTGTCCTGCCCCAGAACCTGTTCCGCGATAAATGATTTGATCATTTCCTGGCTGATCGGCGCGATAACCGGAATCATGATCTCTCGCAGGTAACGCTCTACATGATATTCCTTGGCGTACCCCATACCTCCATGCGTCAACACCGCTCTTTGGCAGGCCGATAATGCAGCCTCAGCAGCGAGGTACTTTGCTGAGTTGGCTTCAGCACCACAGGATTCGCCTGCGTCGTACAAAGCAGCCGCTTTGTGAACCATAAGCTCTGCTGCCTCGAGCTGCATCCAGTTCACCGCAAGCGGATGCTGAATGGCCTGGTTTTTCCCAATGGAGCGATCAAAAACAACGCGCTCCCGCGCATATTCTGCTGCGCGTTCGAGAGCAACCTGTCCCAATCCTACGGCCTCCGCTGCGATCAGGATCCGCTCCGGGTTGAGACCATGTAGCAGGCACTTCCATCCCGCTCCCTCCTCACCAATGCGATCAGCAGACGGTACCACTAGGTCATCAATAAACAAGGCGTTTGAATCGACCGCCTTTCTACCCATTTTCGGGATTTCCCGAACTTCAATATGATCGCGGTTCAAATCAGTAAAGAACAGGGTCATTCCTTCCGTGGGCTTACTGCACTCCTCAATGGGAGTGGTTCGTGTGATCAGAAGAATCTTGTTGGCAGTTTGGGCGGTTGTCGTCCACATTTTTCGCCCGTTGATTACATAGTTGTCGCCATCACGTACCGCTCGTGTCTCCAGACGCGTGGTGTTCAGACCGACGTTTGGTTCTGTGACCCCAAAACAGGCTCTGTCTTGACCAGCAATCAACGGCGGCAGTATTCGGCGTTTCTGCTCCTCATCACCAAACACTACGATGGGATGCGGGCCAAAAAGATTGAGATGGATGGCTGATGCACCCGTCATACCCGCACCCGAACGCGCAATCGTATGGGCAAGCACAGTGGCCGCACTGATCCCGAGTCCGGCGCCTCCGTACTCCTGAGGCATCGCAATTCCAAGCCACCCGCCGTCGGTTATCGCCTTAACAAATTCTTCCGGGAAATCGCCTTCGTTATCGCAGTTCAGCCAATAGTCCTCATCGAAGTCAGCACATATCTTTTCGATGGCATCGCGAATGGCGATCTGTTCGTCGGACAGATTAAAATCCATAGTCAGGTTTCCTACCGTCTATCTGGGGTTTCTTCCACTTTTATTGCATTCTTTTCGATACTCGGGCTGCTAAGCTCGATCTCGAAATGTATTTGTACCACTGGTATACTACGCACAAGGGATGCTAGATCATATCCAGTATGCTAAGTCTTGATTAAGTCTGTAGACATTGGTCATGAGGATTCAAACCAGACTGTCAAATTGTGATTGATTGAGTGAAAGATTGGGCGAATGAGTGCGGGTAGTGAACATACTCTTACTTCTAAAAAGTAGTATGACCTGTCCCCCTCCAGTGGCTTATGTTGTTCGAAGCAGGACCTACACGGAGTAACTGGGTAATATCTCTTATCCAAGAGCGACCCTGCGGGGATGAGTGACTCAACGGACTGATTAAATTGACTGAAGCCACAGAGAAACGAGAGCGTACACGACAGGCTCTACTGGATGCCACCCGTGCGATTGTCTGCGAGCGCGGTTACGATAACATTTCCATCACAGAAATCACGCAGCGTGCAAACGTCGCGACGGGAACGTTCTATAACTACTTCCCCTCGAAACAACGTGCTTTCGAAGCCGTCCTCGCCGAGATCAAGCGACAATTCAACATCAGGTTGGATGAGGTTAGAGAACGTATCCAGGATCCTGCGTTGCGAATGGCGACTACATTGCGTTTCACGTTCCAGGAAGCCCGCGAAAACCACGAGTGGAACATGTTCCTGGATTATAGTGGCAGACAAAACCGACCACCGATTCTTCAGGACGAAGCACGACTGCGGGATGACCTGGAGCTTGGTGTTCGAGGCGGACGATTCCAGGTAGATAGCCTGGAACTGACACATACGTTGGTGGTCAGTATGATCCGACAAGTGAATCTGGATCTGCGAGCCAAACGGCTTTCCGTTGAGGCCATCGATTGTGTTAGCAAATCCATCATGAAAATGCTGGGTCTGACCGAAATAGTGACCCGCGGTCTGATTCAAGCACCATTGCCGTCGAGACCTGCACCACGACATCGCCCCCCGACACCGGAAGTACCGGACAACGTTGTTGTACTGAAGGAAGTCGCAGCTGACCGCGAGACGGGATGAAGTTCTTTTTTTGCGTCATTTAGAGTTGTTTGCGATCTCGCAGCGCTATCTCGTCTTCCGCTCAATGCGATTCTGCACAATCTTCAGGAACGATCGCGTCTTCAACTCATCCGCAGTAATGCCAGTTGCCGTAGCTTCGGCCATAGTCAGGGCACCACAATTGATGCCATTGATAAAGTAATTCACAAGCCCTTGCCCTGTAGCGGCATCATCGAACGTGTTACCTGACAACGTCGCCTGGGCAGCTTTGTCGATGAACGTTGTCAGTCTTGTTGTTGATTCTGTAAGCCCCGTCAGGAAAAAGTAGTATACGGCTGCGTACCGAACTGGTATCTGAGCTGGATTCAAATCCCAACCCTGATATAAACCCAGTTTGAGCGAATGCATGATGTTATCGAAGTGCACCCGCCATGCGTGATGCACCACTTCGATATTCTCCATGCGCTGCTCGACGGTCAGTTCAGAACCTCGCGTGGCACGATGCGGGGGAATGGGCATCAGATTTGTAATCCCATCTGAAAGAGACACCTCTGTACCGGTCAGACTCACTTGCATCATTTGTCGGGCGAAATCAGCCGCAGGATGACGGTGATCCTGATAGGTCGATGCGATATTGCAGGTGGCCGTATAGTCATATGTTCCCAGAATGGCAGCCGAAATACGCCCATCGCCCGCGTCTATCAGGGCGGGTATGGTCAGTTCGCCGGAGGGTCCGAAAATGGACTGGATTGTCTCGATCATGATCTCGATTCGAATCGAACCGGGTGCGATACCCAAGCGTTTTTCAACCATGTCGAGACAACTGGCCAACACAGAGGCCTGCGTAGGACTCGTCACCTTCGGTAACGTCACCACAAAGTTTTCTGGGATCTGACCCGCCTGATCTATCAGGGTCGATAGGAACAGTTGGAGGGTACGAATTGCACGGCGTTTGGATTCTTCGGTGAGTGCCTTAATGCGAATGCCCACGAACGGCGGTAGTGACTCGGAGCGTATACCATCCGCCATAGCAAGCGCTGCATTGACGGCGTGTCCATCCTCTTCTGCATCCACTCGTGCGCCGTAGCCATCTTCAAAATCGACTCGATGATCTTCAATCGCCTCTGTCTCGAGTTTTGCAGTTACTCGAGTAAATACCTTCTCGGCGATCTCCTGATTGGATGCTGGTTGATCGACGCCACCATCGTACCCACTAAAACCGAGCGCTACAGCGAACTTCGTCGCGTTCTCTGCATAATCGTTGAGATGTTTCATCGCAAGATCAGCCAGTTTAAGGGCAGCACCAGGCTTGTACAGGTTGGCACCACCATACACGGTGTGTACCGGTTGCCGAGTCAGCGCCAAGCCTGGATAACGTGCGTTAAACGCCTCGTTGGCCGCGCGGAGTTCAGACATGAGGTCATGCAGTGCGGCTTCTTCTAGTATCTCGTCGCTCATAGTTGTTCCAATGTCGATCCTTATCGGTTCTTGAGTAGAAGCCACCGCAGTGTAAGGTGGTCTTCGACACCCCGCAATAAACAGACTTGGATGGTGAAACATGAACAGTCTGGAGCAAGATAAGTACCTCAATGGCTCTGCAACCGCTCGCGAACGGGGGGATGTCTGGATCAGCCTTCTGAATCTGCTGATAGCGAAGGTTTATAAGGAGGTCAGGGAGACGACGGGTCTAAGCCGGTGGTGGCTCAGTGCCATGATCGAATGTAGGCGTCTGGAGCAACTGAGTTGCCTCCTTACCAACTAACCTTGGAGGGGGGTGCTATCTATCGGCACCACTGGCTAAGCACCGTGGCTGCGTTCGAAATCGAGCGATTTATCGAATTCGGCAACAGGTCCTGGCTAGGGGGCTGCATGCGCATAGAAGTGAGCCCCTTAGTTTGGGGTACAGCACTAAGTTTCCTTGCGTTTGGGAAAAAACTGCCGAGACCATCCGGTGGCTGGCATGGAGGTTTGGATGCACTTGGGCAATAACAAGGTTCCTACCTTGCTGAGCTAATGTCCTATTAGGACACATATCTCGCTCAGCACGATGCCCACGTGACGCTTATGCAGACCGCACCACCCAATAGATTCCCTAAGGTTGATGGATGATGCGAGCCGGCAACAATCCTGCTATGTTGCGCCGCGATGACCACTTCTACTGATCAACCTGATGTCTCTGCTGTCAGCAGCTACTTCGAAACGCTGCAGTCTACTATCTGTGATGCCCTCGCTGAATTCGATGGACAACCTTTCTCCACTGAGGAAGTCCCGGGGCCCAATGGCGGTCATGCTCGCCCGCGCGTGCATTCAGGGGGGAAAATCTTCGAAAAAGGTGCGGTGCAGTTTACTCACAGCGTCGGCAGCGCCCTCCCCGCCGCAGCCAGTGAACGCAACCCAGAACTCGGGGGTCAGGGTTTTGAAGCCTGCGCTATCTCGATGATCCTGCATCCTCGAAATCCGTATGTTCCAGTTTTCCACGCCAACCTGCGTTTCTTCATTGTCGGTTCGACCACCTGGTACTTTGGTGGCGGATTTGACCTTACGCCATGTTATCCATTCGATGAGGATGTTCTGCACTGGCATCAGACAGCGCGTGATGCATGTGCGCCATTCGGCGAAGACGTCTATCCCCGTCTCAAGGCCGATTGCGATGCATACTTCTACTTGCCCCATCGAAAAGAAACCCGGGGTGTCGGGGGGCTCTTTTTTGATGACTGGACGGAAGGCGGGTTCACGCAGAGTTTCGCCATGGCCCGGTCCATCGGTGATCACATTCTACCGGCATACCTGCCGATTCTGGCTCGTCGGATGGCGCATGTTTGGGGTGAACGTGAAGAAGCATTCCTGCTCTATCGCCGTGGACGTTATGCTGAGTTCAATCTTGCGATCGATCGAGGTACTCGCTACGGACTGCAATCAGGAAGACGCATCGAATCCGTCCTTGCTTCGCTCCCACCACGGGTGAACTGGCATTACAACTGGCAACCGGATCCGGGATCACCTGAGGAATATCTGACAGACCACTATCTGAAGCCCCAGGATTGGCTCAGTCTACTTGGCCCAGATAAAACAACCGCTCAATCCGAAACCAGCGAATAGGAGATATCTGTGGCGCCCCCCCAGATCGACAGCAAACTGCCCAACGTCGGCACGACCATTTTTACAGTTATGTCTAAAATGGCGCAGGACAATAATGCCATCAATCTGTCTCAGGGTTTTCCGGACTACCAGGTTCCAAAAGGTCTCTTGGATGCCATGCAGAAATACCTCCATGGCAACTACAACCAATATCCTCCAATGGCCGGGGTCCCCTATCTGCGCGAACAGATTGCTGCAAAAACCTCAAGACTGTATGCGGCCGACGTCGATATTGAGGATGAAATCACCGTGACATCTGGTGCTACGGAAGCATTATTTGTAGCTATACAGACTGTTGTCCGGCCTGGCGATGAAGTCATTGTGCTGGACCCATGTTACGACTCATACGAACCTGGGATAACGTTAGCCGGCGGTAAGACTATTCATGTGCCATTGGCCGCGGACTTCACGCTCGATGCTGAGCGGTTGAAAGATGCTATTAGCGACAAGACCCGCCTGATCATGCTCAACACCCCCCACAACCCAAGCGGTTCTGTGTTTTCGCTCGATGAACTACATACCTTGAGCGACCTTGTTGAAAACCGACACATCTTTCTCATCTCTGATGAGGTCTACGAACACATGGTCTACGACAACGCACAGCACCATAGCCTGGTCAGCCTGCCAGTACTTCGTGACCGCTCTTTTGTTATCTCGTCATTCGGAAAGACATATCACGCCACAGGCTGGAAGGTCGCCTATTGCCTTGCCCCCCCCTCACTTACGGCTGAGTTTCGAAAAATCCACCAATTTGTCACGTTTACCACTCATACACCGACACAGTGGGCCCTCGCAGACTATATGGAACACCACCCTGAGCACTTTGAGGAATTACCTCGGTTCTACCAACAGAAACGAGACTTGTTCCTGGATGCAATGGCACAATCCCGGTTCGATATGCGTCCCAGCGCCGGTACGTACTTTCAATTGGCAAATTACAGCGCATTGTCTTCTGAGCCCGATCAGCGTTTCGTCGAGTATTTAACAAAAGTCGTCGGTGTCGCCGCTATTCCGGTATCAGTGTTCTATGACAGCCCACCGAATCAGTGCTTAATCCGTTTCTGTTTTTGTAAAGATGACACAACCCTCGAAGGTGCGGCTGAGCGACTGAGCGCACTTTAAACAACAGTACACATGATGGGACAGTCAACAATGACGACCGATCAGATTGCCATTACGCTGGTTCAGACTGAACTCATCTGGGAAGACCCTGATGCAAATCGAGAACATATGTCCGAATTGTTGTCGGGTCTTATAGAGACAGACCTTGTGGTGCTGCCCGAAATGTGGTCCACCGGTTTTTCGATGGCTTCTGATCGACTTGCAGAAGGAATGGACGGTCCGACGATTACCTGGATGAAAGCCATGGCTGATAATTTGACTGCACCGGTCGCTGGCAGCGTCATTATCGAAGAGAGCGGTCACCGATTTAACCGTTTCTGCATTGCCTACCCGGGTGGCGATGTATCGCACTATGACAAGCGCCATCTCTTCCGAATGTCAGGAGAACACGAACACTATGAGCCTGGATCTAGTCGTCGGGTATTTGAACTAAATGGATTTCGAGTACTACCTCAGGTGTGTTATGACCTAAGGTTCCCGGTATTCATGCGGAACCGGAGACAGCACGGTTCAAGATCTTGTGAGCCATACGATCTGATGATTGTTGTGGCCAACTGGCCCGCCCGCAGAAGACACCATTGGCGCACATTACTGCAGGCTAGAGCTATCGAAAACCAGTGCTACGTCGTCGGCGTCAATCGGATTGGACTAGATGGGAACAATGTTGAATACTGTGGTGATTCTCTGGTCGTCGACTATGAAGGCGGGCTCGTGGCGGATCTTCAGGATCGCGATGTCGTGCAAAACGTGGTTATCAGTCGATCAGACATGCTCGCTTACCAGGATGGCTTCCCTGCATGGAAGGATGCCGATGAGTTCGACTTGACCATCTAATTATCGGTCATGAATTCAGACCAAGTCCATAGAATGCTCCCCAACTCAGACCATTCCGCGTATCTTCTTTGGGGCGATATTCGCATCCCACCCACCCGGTATATCCCAGCTCATCCAGCACGCCGAACAGATGCGGCATGTTTACTTCGCCATACTGTGGTTCGTGTCGTCCGGGTAGACTTGAGAACTGGATATGGCCGATAACGTCCCAACACTCTTTCAAACCGGCCGCAAGATTTCCCTGCATGATCTGCAAGTGGTAAAAATCATACTGTAGTCGGACATTTGTATGATTGACTGATGAGATGATGTCTCGCGCTCGTGCCGTTCCCTGGATCAGATATCCGGGGACATCCTGGCCGTTTAACGGCTCCAAAAGTAGCTGGATCCCCGATTCCCCAGCAACATTTGCAGCGTTTGCAAGATTCTCCTCGAAAGTCCGCAAGCAGGTCGACTCATCGGTGTCGTCAGGAACGACACCCGCCATGAAATGAATCATCGGAACATGACATGCTTTTGCATACATCAGTGCCTGGTCGAAGCACCTATTGAAAGCATCCTGTCGCCCTGGAATGGCGGCAAGACCGCGGTCTCCTCTCGCTGCGTCCCCCATAGGGGTATTAATTAAGATACATTGGAGATCATTGTCTTCAAGCCCACGATTAAGTTCGTCAGTCGTCAGCGAATAGGGTTGAAGGATTTCAACGGCCTGGAAACCTGCATCCGCAGCAGCTTTAAACCGATCCTTCATGTCATATTCTGGGAACATCATTGAAATGTTGGCAGCAAACCGTGGCATCAGAATCTCTCTCGTGGATGTCGGAAGGAATTCAGCTGAGCGTCTCGGAACCGGGGATCAGCATCAGATCGTCACGACCGTCACTGACGGTAGATTGAGGATCGGTTCATCGTGGAAGCCGCGAACCAGCAGTACAACTTCCCCGGAACTGGCTAGTGACAACGCATCAGCGACCTGTCGTGCCAACTCATTTGGATTTTCAACACCAGCTGCAGACTGCATGACTGGGACAACACCCCACATCAGGGCCATTTGTCTGAAGACAACATCACTATTAGTTATGGCAACGATGGGAGCAGCCGGCCGTGCATTGCTCACCGTAATCGCCGAAATACCCGACTGGGAGATCACAATGATCCCCCGTGCTGACAATGCTTTGGACATATGAGACGTGGCATCAGCGATCACGGTCGCAAGTGCCCCAGAATCCTGATGATCCAACAAACGTCCCCACATTCCCTGCCGATTCAGTTGTGCTTCAACCTGCCGTGCTATCCGGTCCATCGTGACTGCCGTTTCGATCGGATACGCACCGACCGCCGTTTCACCAGATAACATGACAGCGTCCGCGCCACTGTTTACCGCATATGCGACATCAGTGACTTCAGCACGCGTGGGTCTTGCACTGCTAATCATGGACTCCAGCATCTGTGTCGCAACGATAACAGGCTTATTGTTTCGACGCGCCAAAGCAATCAGTTCATCTTGTGCCAGAGGGACCTCTTCTGGTGAAAGTTCAACCCCAAGGTCGCCTCTTGCGACCATGATGCCATCACTGCGCATAATGATGGCCTCAGCATTTTCGAGTGCTTCCGGCTTTTCGATTTTGGCGATCAGGGAAGGAGATTGCTCTGAACCAAGAACGAGTTCGCGCAGTACATCCATGTCGTTGGCGCTTCGTACGAATGACATCGCAACAAAATCGACGCCAAGATCGAGCACAAATTGTACATCCCGCTTGTCCTTTTCCGTCAGTGATGGCACCGAGACATCGACACCCGGCAGGTTAATTCCTTTGTGCTCAGACAGTTCACCACCATGAATCACATCACACTGAATATCTTGTCCGTTCACATCCACCACACACAGTTCAATCAGACCGTCGGCGATGAGAATACGGTCTCCCATGCTGACGTCTCTGTGGAGGTCCGCGTATTGCGATGGGATCAAATCTTGTTCTCCCGGAACATCACGGGTCGTCACAATCACCTGATCTCCCATCGTCAGCTGTATCGGACCACCTGGGAAGCGGCCTGTGCGGATTTTTGGGCCGCAAAGATCGGCCAATACCGCCACGGGCTGGCCACTGGTGTCTGCAACATCCCGAATAAACCGAAAAACCTGTCGATGTGTCGCATGCTCGCCGTGGGACATGTTGAGTCGAAAAACATTAACCCCAGCCTCCACTAGAGAGGCGATCCGTTCCCTCGATTCCGAAGCAGGTCCAATCGTCGCGACCATTTTGGTACGCCGGTACTTCAGATGATCAACACGGGTGTCAATTGCCATGACTAGCAGTTACCAGCAAAACGGGAATTCTGCCACAGTTCCCGGCGCGCGACTAAAAACGACTACCTGACTCTTTTGCCACTTTCGTGACCCTCATTTCGCATATACTTCTCACCAACCTTAGGACGATAGGAAATTTGGATTGCTTTATTTTCTTGGAGAGAATCTCGCCGAATTTGCCGGTCCGATCCGATTGCTTACTTCCTATGTCTTTCTCGCGGGATTAGGCACAGCGGCTGCTGCAATACTGACCTGGATGCTGCTGCCAAAATTCTGGCATCTTTTGCCAACAGACCAGGGGCGTGAATTCGCGTTTGACGCCGAACGCAGTATTGGCAAACCAGTCAGCGCCGGCTTGATCTTCATACCAATTTTCGTTCTGACTAGTGTCGTTGTGGTGCCATTCGACCTCATGTTCATTCAAGTCCTGCTCTGCGTGCTGCTCGCGATGTTCGTCGGCTACCTTGACGATCGTTCAGCATCAGGTTGGAGTGAGTACCGACTGGGAGCGGTTGACCTGGCGCTGGCAATCATCGCCAGCATTGTCATATGTCAGCTGGAGCCCTTTACAATGTGGCTACCTCTTTACAAGGACCCCATTGTTGTAGAGCCGTGGCTTTTCATCCTGTGCGCAACGCCGCTGATCTGGCTCTCTATCAATGCCACCAATTGCACTGACGGCGTAGATGGTCTCTCGGCAAGTTTGTCAGGCGTGGGCATTCTGTTTCTTGGGATGATTTTGTACATGATTCTCGGTCATGCAGAGATCGCTGCATATCTTCTAGTACCGCACTACCAGCAAGGTGCCGACTGGGCCATTATGGCGTTCATCATGATGGGTTGCCTGACTGGCTACCTCTGGCACAACAGTTACCCGAGTGCCGTACTGATGGGCGACGCAGGATCGCGTCCGATTGGGCTTCTGCTTGGTGTCCTGGTCCTTGCCAGCGGTAATCCGTTTCTGATTCTGGTGGTGGCATTCGTCGTTCTCGTCAACGGCGCGACTGGCTTGTTCAAGGTCGCTCTGCTAAGGTTTTTTCGAATCGGAATTTTCAGCCAGATCCGCTACCCACTGCACGACCACGTACGCCACAACATGGGTTGGTCCAATACACAGGTTCTCGTCCGCTTCATGTTGTTGCAGTTAGTCGGTACGCCTCTCTTGCTCGTCTTGCTCCTCAAGGTCCGATGAAAGCCGCGACTGAGCGCCAGCTGTGAGTTCTGACCGGCCTGCCGCCAATCATTACAATATAACTCTGTTACCTGGTTGCCGCGAGAGAGGGTCATGTACAGTGGTGTTTCCCTTACCTCGATAGTCGTACTTACATCATCGGCACCAGAGCACCAACAAGTCGTGTGCCAACTTACTGAGTAACAAAGTTATATTGCAGATAGCAATAGGTTAAGCAGTCAGATCGAGATATGCTTTAAATCACAGTCAAACTGTGACAGGCCTCAAATGGGACAATGTGTGGCCATGGGGTAACTTTGGTCAGTGACTACTAGTAATTTTTATTGCGACCCACATGTTCGAGTTTCCAGAACAACGGTACTCATAGGTGAGCGGGATTGATGAGAGACGTCAGGATATGATCCTGCCATTGTCCATCAATCTTGAGAAAAGCAGCTGCCCTTCCTTCAATTCGAAATCCCAGTCTGTTCAGCAGATTGCCACTTTTGGCATTGTTCGGCATGTAGTTCGCCATGATCCGATGTAGTTGCATCCGATTGAATACTTGGTCGATCGCTGGTTGTAGCGCTTCTTGCATTATTCCCTGCCCCTGCCACTTTTCTCCTAGGGCGTAACCCAGGTGACACGATTGAAAAGTACCACGAACAATGTTCGTAAATGAGCAGACACCTATGACTCGGTCCTCATCGCGAGGTAGGACTGAAAGACGAAGACTAACACCATCGTGATATTCGCCTCGAGCGTCCGAAAGTTGCTGTTCCCAATAGGCTCTAGTGTAGAAAGCTTCTGTCCTGCGCGGTTCCCACGGTTTCAGATAGTCACGATTACTGCGACGGAATGCGACCATTAGATCCGCCTGATTCGGTGCCAATAGACAGAGCCTGAGTCGGGATGTAACAAATTCTGGATAGCCGAATCGAGAACGGCGCCTTAACATGACGTCACCCCTGTTGTGCGTTCATTAAAAGTTCAACGTGCGTGTAGAGTTGACCATCGGCAGTCAACGAAAGACGTCCGACATCATCGTTACCATTGATCGATAACCAATCGTGTTCGTTCAGCGCGTATCGCTCAACACGGAGCGATCCATTTACGACAAAACACACCAGTGATTTCAGCGCCTTCTGTCCACCTAGTCGGCGCACACCTTCCACCATATTGGATTTGTCCTTCTTAAGAGCGCTAGAGAAACCATCGCTTAGACCCCAATTCGCGAATAAGTGTGACCTGCCTTATTTCGGACGGATTGTCGCCCGGAGAGAGATCGGTGGTCAGCTGTTGCGTCCCTGCATACTGACACAGCCGCATGAACACTAAAGAGCGCATTTCGGTGAAACGTGCGTGTGACAGACACAGTCCCCGCCAGACCCTAGTGATAATCAATACTTTACCGTCGAAATTGCTATTCACGTGAGCTGTCATTACCTCACCTCATGACTATTGTCATCGTGTTTATCTGTCTTTAGCAAACCGCCCACTACCAGAATTGAAATAGGTCAAAGTCAACATGTTCCTCCAAAGGCATGCTGACGACTCGTCAGAATGACATAATGAACATCGGTCTGTTGATCGATGAACTCGCTGTGGAACCGGAAGCCAAATCGCTCATAGAGCTTGCGTGCTCGGTGATTGAAACTCGCGACAGTCAGTCTGAACTGATTCGGTGACCATTCTGAAAGTGCATGTGAAAGGACCGCTGTCAGGAATGCGCCCCCCTGCCCTTGCCCCGTCAACTCGGGTCGCATCCCCAGACCAACATCCAACGCATCATCGGAATAGTCCCCGCCAGGTACCTGACCATCGATACCATAGGAGCAGAATCCAATGAGCTCTCCTACCTCTGACAAGACAACGTGGAATGCCAGTGCAGGATTTAGAAACTCTCTAGTATAAAGCGCGACATTTGGATGCGGTGGTGGATCGTAGAAATCGTAAGGAGGGGCGTAGCACCAACTCAAGATATCTGGAACATCACAGGCTCGCATGGGGATCACTGATAGAGACTGTATGTTGATGGACGACATATCAGGACCGAGAAACAATTGACGGAGCCTACTTGGCAGCGTCACACAGCGCAAACCGTCCAAAAACACCAAATGAGCTATTGGTGAAGGATCTCAAAACAGACTGATCTGTGGACCATCAGCGCGAAAAAAGCTGCATTCATGTTCCCAGCGATCGGCGTTCTCAAAACTCAGGCGGCGGCTGATGAGCTAGAACCTTTGCTTCAGCAGATCGAAAAAGCGCGCGCTCCCTCACATCCTCTGATGTAACGTCGAGACGTAATCTCTGCCAGCACGACTCTGTTGTACGATGCTCATGACATGATTAGCACGTTCAGGGAAGTGCCTAAGGAGCGAGGTCTTGAATAGCGGAGCGACCTCTAGGGGCAACTGAAGCATAATGTACCCGCAGATCCTGGCACCCGCCTCTCTTGCCGCACCAAAACTATCTTCGAGTCCATAATCGTTAATTTTCGAAATCATCGACCCGGCCATCACCGTTACCGGAATAGCAGAATCAGCCAGTTTTCTAATCGTTTCGACGAGAGAACGACCTGACGCAGCACGGGGTTCCAGGATCACTGGGTTCCAGGATCCCTTTCAACGATGCATCCAAGGTGGTGACGAACACCGAGACTGAACACGGTTGAGCTGCCGAAAGTTCAGCGAGTAGATCAACATCGTGCTCATCCAGGCAGCTCTTGGTGATGAGTAAGACAGGATGCTGAAACTCACGGAATATCGTGAGCATTTTCCTCGTTAGTCGAAACCGAGCCTCAGCGGGTTGATATGGATCAGTTTTCGCACCGATAGTAATGACCCGACTCCGGTATGTTGTCTTCGATAAAGATTGCCCGCAATAGCTCAGGTGCGTTGTGTTTGACGAATATCGCCGTTTCAAAGTCGAGTCCGGGGGAAAGGTCGCGGCACGCGCGGGTTGGTCGCGCGTAGCAATAGATACAGCCGTGCTCACAGCCGCGATTTGGAGTTGATCGACTTGTCAAAAGGGATGTCGGGTGATCGGTTAAGACTGATGATGCTGCGTGTCTGTTCACTTTGTTAATGCGTCGTTGGGTGTAATCTGGATCTCGTGAAAGAGGTTTCCGGGGTTATGTGTGGTTCCCCGTCCCGGCAATAAAAACGAAAAATTCTTGCCAGGCTGGGGGTTCATCGTATCGATCAGATCCCGGGTGAGGCGGTCGTGAACCTGCTTCTGATTACCGGGCATAACTATTGAGGAGAGTCCATCCTTATTGAATCCATATATGTTGTGCGCGTGTGTCGCTCATGGATGTGGCGCCACTCTTAAAAGTTATATTTACAGTGATCTATCGTTCCTGGAAGCGGATTACCAATGTTTCACTCACTTCAGAATACATTGGCTTCTACACCTGCCGACACATACATCCCAAGGTCATAACATGCCGACAACTGCTCATCTGTGGGCTCACCCACGATAACGAGAGGATCGTGTACACGTTTGAGAGGAAACCCACTGGCAATACGCTCAATCGCACGGACTGCGCCGGTGCCATCATTTCCCGCACTCACGAAGCAGACATAGGGCATGCCCTCGACTCGTCCCTCGAGGGGGTAATACACGCGGTCCAGAAAGTCCTTCATCGCACCTGACATATAGCCGAAGTTCTCGGGTGTTCCAAGGATCATTGCATTCGCGCTAAGCACGTCGTCAACACCCGCTTCCCTGACAGGCTTCGCTACCACGGTGGTCACCAGATCCTCGTGACAGGCACCCGATATTACTGCGCTCGCCATTCGCGCACAGTGACCTGTTTGACTGTGATGGACAATGAGAAGCTGACTCATGAGGGACGATACAACTGGAGTGTTTTGTGAGAAACAAACCGATAGTGAGGAACTGAGAGATTCGCCGGAGCGATCGCATCTTTCAATACCCTACCAGCCCGGTCAAAGCGGCTCTGGTGACAGGGGCAAAAGAATCCCTCCGAGTCAGGACGAACTTCGCATCCGAGATGGGTGCAGTGAGCATAGGCCACAAATACATCTTCGCGAATAGCTCGGTGCGCCTTCACAACATTATCTGGTTGGATCGATTGCAGGGACTCCGAATCCTTCAGAGGAAACCTGGCATCCGTCGCGATCGGCACCACGGCGTTCCTTCTGACCAGGACCCGTCGCCCCAACCACTCGACATAGATCGTTTCGTCCACAGCTAGTTTCTCGATCGAGACTTCCAGAACCTGTGACCGAGACGGTACTAGTACGCTAACAAACGGTACCATCGCAGCCAACGCTCCCAATCCAAAAAGACCCTGAACCATCCGTTTCAGCAGCAATCGCCTGCGCGGAATACCGATCTTGTCAATCGACGTCATGGTCCTGATCTCCGGTTCTTTCTGATTCGCCACGTCCTTCAGCACGCCTCTGATTTCGGGGAGATTCGAGGGGAGGACTGCCGGAACGTGCACGGACGTGATTGATCGTCTTCAGCAAGCCAGGGCGCTCCACCAGTCTGCGTTCCAGTGCGTATTTACCCGGAAAGTCCATTAGGATCAAACCCAGCAGCATTGTGAGCAGACCCTGTCCTGGAACAAAAAGCATCACGACACCGGCAAGGAGCAGAAAGGCGCCCACAAGATTCATTATGAGAGATTGGATCATCGAGCGCCGGGGACGTTTCACCTGCATGAAGTAGTCCCTGGGGAGAGTTCGAATCAGGTGGCTACCCACCACGGCGACGAGCAGCAGACTGCCAATAGATAACAGCACCATCACGGCGACCCATACGCCAGCATTGGACATAAAGCTCTGCATGAGGGGGGTTTACTGCAGCGTTGTCGCTTCGTCAATATTGTAAGCAAGCGATAGATATGACAACAATGACATCAGACTTTCTGAGTGGAACCTTTTACATGGTATAAGTGACATGGTGTTGCAATTAAGGGAATCAACGGTGTACCGCGTTTATGGGTCACCGACGCCAGGGAAACGTCTGAGGGCTCGTTTTCGGCCTCGGTTCCTCGGCTATCGCTCCTTCGAGGACTTACCTGCCGGCATCAATCTGAAGGGAACACCCCAACCCGCGGATCGAGTCCGATTTCTGACTGATCGAACGTGGATCGATGAACACGGTTCGCAGCAGTTCGAGCACGAAATCATTGACACTATGCTGGACATGATTAACCAGGCAAAACGACTGATCGTGCTTGATCAGTTTCTGTTCAATGACCTGCTCACAAGTGGACGGCCAGTTAGAAACATCTGCGACGAGCTGACAACTGCACTTGTGAACAAGCAACAACATATTCCTGATATTCAGATCTTTTTCGTTACCGATCCCTGCAACACGCTGTATGGAGGGCTAAGATCGGTGTTCTTCGACAGGCTGATCGACGCAGGCATCAAAGTCATTACTACCGATCTGGACCAGCTCCGAGACTCAAGCCCCGTGTACTCCCTGTTCTGGCGTATTTTCATACGCCCCCTTGGCAATACAACTGGTGGGGTTGTCCCTAATCCGTTTGGCCGTACCCCGGTGACATTGCGAAGCTTGCTGCATATCCCCAACATGAAAGCGAACCATCGAAAGACATTGATTGCTGATTCTGGTCATGACTGGGTCGGACTTGTCAGCACCGCGAACCCTCATAACGCCAGCTACCTCAACCAGAACGTCGCACTGCAATTCAATGGTCCAGCCGTGGCGGACCTCTTGCGCAGCGAGCTGGCCGTCATTTGCATGTCTGTTGGCCGGTCTCCACAGGTCTGTCATGCGGTTACTCCGCTCCCCGTCGCAGACGTAACAACGCAGGTGAGCATCCATTCCGAAGGCGCTATCAAGGAGCAGCTGCTGACGCTCATCGCTGACACTGCCAGCGGCGACCACATAGACTTGATTCTTTTTTATCTGTCAGATCGCGCGGTTGTCAAGGCTCTGACGGAGGCCGTTAAGCGCGGCGTTGACGTCCGAGTGGTTTTGGACCCTAGCAAAGATGCATTTGGCTGGCGAAAAATTGGCATACCCAATCGACCCGTCGCGTCGAGACTGCATCGTCATGGAATCAACGTACGCTGGGCGGACACACGAGGTGAACAATGCCATACCAAGATGGCCCTGATCACAACGGTAGGCGCACACGATGTGCCAGCTACGTCGCGGCTGCTTCTTGGCTCAGCTAACTACACGCGTCGCAATCTCGACAACTTTAATCTCGAGTGCAATGCGCTGCTTACGGGCCCATCACACACACCCGCTCTCGCAGAGGCGTCAGCACTTTTTGAAGAGGTCTGGTCAAATCGCCACAATCGTGGCCACACGGTGGACTACGCTGCCTATGAGGAACGATCTCTGGTTCGCCATATGATTTACTGGTGCATGGAGGTGACTGGAATCAGCACCTTCTGATCGCCGTATGCTAGGCTCATCCTGACTCCGAAACGCCAGTGACCCAGTCGCATGCAATTTGATAACAGCTACGCTCGATTACCTGAACGTTTTCATACTCACCTCCGACCGACGCCTGTCTCCGGTCCCTCATTGATTCGCATCAACGAATCACTCGCCATGCAACTCGGGATAGATCCAGCATGGCTTGCGAGCCTTGAAGGCATTGCGATGATGGCTGGAAATCAGCTACCAGAAGGGACAGAACCGATCGCGACGGTGTATGCAGGCCATCAGTTCGGCTATTTCAACCCGAAACTAGGTGATGGCCGCGCCATTCTGCTCGGCGAGATCCTAAATAATCAGAATGAACGTTTTGACCTCCAGCTGAAAGGTGCTGGTCCAACACCGTATTCACGGCAAGGCGACGGCCGCGCACCACTCGGACCTGTGCTGCGGGAGTACCTTATCAGCGAAGCGATGGCCGCCATGGGCGTTCCCACGAGTCGCACCCTCGGTGCTGTAACCAGCGGCGATGCAGTTTACCGTGAACAGGCGGAACCTGGGGCTGTGCTGACACGGGTGGCGAAAAGCCATATCAGAATTGGCACCTTTGAATTTTTTGCGGCCCGTCAGGATACAGCCGCAATCAGATTGCTGACAGAACATGTTCTGTCGCGCCACTATCCAGACCGCGCCGGATCAGATAATCCGGCATTTGCGTTGCTGACCTCGGCGATCCAGTCGCAAGCATCACTGGTTGCGCAGTGGCAGGGTCTGGGCTTTATCCATGGCGTTATGAACACCGACAACATGCTGTTATCGGGAGAGACCATCGACTATGGTCCGTGTGCCTTCATGGATAACTACCACCCCAACACGGTCTTCAGTTCAATAGATAATAGGGGGCGCTATCAATACGGTAATCAGCCACCCATCGCTCATTGGAATCTCGCAGCACTGGGCCACACACTTATTAGTCAGCTAGCACAGAACGAAAAAGACGCCGCGCGGTTGGCACAGGAAGCCATTGACCAGTTTCCTGTAATCTATGAATCAGCATGGTACGAAATGATGAACGCCAAACTCGGCGTCCCATCGAACACGAATCGTTCACTGTCGACAGACTTTCTGAAATTGCTCGAAGATCAAAAAGTCGATTTCACCCTGGCGTTCCGTTCATTATGTGACCTGGCCGAAGGTTCGCGCGACGTCCAGGATGCACTAGCGATACCAGACGCAACAATCACTCAGGTCTTCGATCCGGAGGAGCCAAGGTTCGAAGCGTGGCTGTCTCGATGGCGCAATAGTCTCGATGATGGCCTGATTCAGACCATGAAACAGTGCAATCCACTTGTAATCCCCCGAAATCATCTGGTCGAAGCTGCGATCACCAGCGCTGTCTATGAAGAGGACTTTGAGCCTTTCCACCTACTCCTTGACGCTGTGACACGGCCCTTCGAGAGTAATACCGCCACTTCATCCTTCATTCTACCACCGCGAGATGACCAGAAGGTGACTCGAACCTTCTGTGGTACTTGAGAATAGCTCCGATCAGGATGATCGGAGCTATTACCAGTCTCCCGTATTCTCCATAGACGTCCATGGTTCAGCGGGTGCCAGCGCCTCTCCCTGCTGAAGAATCTCTATGGAAATATTGTCTGGCGACCGCACGAACGCCATGTGGCCATCCCGTGGGGGTCGATTGATCGTTACTCCCCCGTCCATTAGTCGTTGGCAGACCTCGTAGATGTTCTCGACGCTGTATGCGAGATGTCCGAAATTTCGAGAGGAGTCACCCAGGTTATCGCCATCCCAGTTGTGGGTGAGTTCCACCTGCGCCTCATCGTTGCCGGGAGCGGCCAGGAAGATCAAACTGAAGCGTCCCGCTTCGTTATCCATGCGGTGCAGTTGGTCCAGTCCCAGCTTGTTGCAGTAGAAGTCAATCGACGCGTCAAGGTCTGATACGCGAACCATGGTATGCAGGTACTTCATTTCAAAACTCCAGATTATGAGTAATAAAATACTTTCAATAAAGTATATAATTCTTTGTTATTACTATTTTATTTAGTCAAACCCGCCGACCCATACGGGTGAACTAACTGCCACGTGTCCGTCAATCTGTTGTGCAACGAGATAGTAATAATCCCCGAAACCCCGCGGGCGAAAATCGGTCAGCTCAAAAAATCGGTGACGGTCTTGATTATCGGGTTGCTCTCGTAACCAGCGCAATGTAATGCTATCAGTATAGCCATCGATACGTATATCACGTCGTTGTTCGCCCCCTGGCCCAGACAATCGAAAACGAAACTGACCGCCAGGTGTTTTTGCAGGCGGACGCGTCACGGTCTTCGAGGTCTCGTCCTCCCATCCAGGGCTGAGAACGAGCGTGAAGTCCGCATCTAGGGCCAGTTCGGACACCTCCATAAGCATTCCTGCTTCTGTGCCGCGTGTCCAAGTGATGAAATCCACTCTTTCGCCACTATCAGAAACTTCAATAGCACCGACACGGCCACCCGGACCCACCAAACGTGCACTATTGATCTTGCCCCCTCCGAGAATCGCATAACCCAGCCATTCCCTGCCATTTCGCGGCGCATCCCATAATGGCTGCGCCGGGCTCGAGTCACTGTTGAACTGGAGCAATAACTTATCAGAATCTACCAGACGCACCGTTTCGTACTCATCCACGGGACGAATTTTCTGTTCATGGGCACCAGAAAGAGGACGTACCAGTTCACCATTCCGATAGAGTGAAACCTCTTGCAAAGGTGCCGTCGCACGAATATGCCCCGTGATAGTGCGTTGTTCACTGAACGGCGCCCTGCCGCCGAGATCCATTCCGTTGACCGAAAATCTCAGATCGATGCGGGGACCTGACGTCACCCAAGTCCGACCTTCTGCAAAACTATCCGTCAAGGAAACGCCAGGGCGAACTAGGACCCCGGTCATTGGATTCATCAAACGTGGTAAATCCGGACGTTGCCATCCGCCTACGGCGCCAAAACGATGACCTCGATCGGCGAGCTGGCGTAATCGCCAGAGATGTAACCCTGAAGGTGAAATGATCGCTGCCAACACGCCGCTTGAGGGCATTTGTCTAGGATCCGCAGGCACTTCAACTGCCTGTACCTCGAAAACAGTCTGATCGTCCGTAACAACGAGCCGATTTCCTCCCCGTTCCTGCGACGCATAGAGTGCCCTGCCTTCTAGAACGGCTTCAAAATCTCTCAACATGGCAGCGCCGCTCTGGTGCTGATCTTTTGTGGTGAAACCGCTTGTCGATTCGTTTAAGCGGATCCATCGGGTTTGGTATTCTGATGCCTGCGCTGCGGCTACCAACAGTTCGGATGTCGACCGCCATTGGCCACCTGAGGAACGGACCTCTATTCGAGAAGGACCTGACGAATCAAAACGGATGTTCGAAACGACCGCAGGGTTCGTTGCCACAGGCTCAAGCGTTCTCACAAAACGGCCATTCATGAGGAGTTGGAGCGGAGGCACTGAGTTACCGCTTAGATTACCAAATTCATCAACAATGCTGAGTCGTACATTAAAAGGAATTCCTGCAACGATATTGACAGGGGTCTCAAGATTGAGTGTCGATGGTGATGTCGGTACGACTGCAATCCTCTGCGGAGGCAACTGACGCCACGTTGAGTCTTTCTGCAGTCGATACGCGAGACCATAGGCTATGTCAGCTGCTATTTCTGGCAGCGGCATCGAGACATACCGCAGTTGAATCTCTGTCCCAGCGCGAATCGCTTCCCCGAAATTGAATTCCAACGTTTCCTGATATCGGGTAGGCAGTTCAATGTATCCATAGCGAAAAGTCAGTGGTGTTTGCTCGAATAAGTGCGCGTCGCCATCCGACTGAGCAGTCGGTTGTTTCATGGTCATCCTGTTCGCATCTGAAACGACTGAGTATGGTTCAGCGATATCCTGTTCAGCCGATCGAATTTCGCGTGTCGAGCCAGGTAGCACAAACGTCAGGTCACCGGGTACCAGGTCGCTATTTGGATTCAGTCCCCCGCCTGACAAAATTGATACGACGACGTATCCGGGGCGTTGTGGATTCTCAGTCTGGAGTTGATTGTACTGACCTTTAGGACCCGTCAGTCGCAGCTGCAGCGCAGGTAAGTTCGTGTTGATCGACAGTCGCCGCGAGAAATCCCATCTTGTACCGACTGGTCGTTTAACTATAGCTTCGCTGGTGACCCGAACTGCGCTGTCATCGATCAAAGCAGCGTGGAGATATTGCGACACAGAAAAGCCAACGACCAATGCAGCCGCCGCCCACCAGAATTGGATCCGGGCTAATGCAAAGCGTTTATATTGTGCATTGTCACTCAACAACATACTTACTGATGACCCTCTCAATGGGCCTATAACTCCGCACGTAGGTACGCCATCGGCGCAAGACTGGCGCGGTCATCGGGGACCCCCAGTTCCTGGTCAATCGTATCTCGAGTCCTGCAGTTGGCTGGAATGGCCAGGACATAACGCACTGTCGCATCCAATCGGATGTCTGACCGCCTTTGGTAGACGTCCAGTTCCTGCAGAATCCGATCAGGGTCGGTGTACATCGCGGAGATTTGGTGAATGTGTGGTGGGTAAAATTCTGCCGAACAGAGGGGTGTGACGATTCCCAGAGAAACCAGAAAAAACAAACGCCACCCTTTAATCGTGGTCATTAAATACCCCCTGTCCCGGTATCATGACGGTGTGATCAGAATTGAAGAAGCTCAACATCCAATGTCTCGAGATTTATGATCCCAACCGTGTTTTGGCCTTTCATGTGTCCTGCACATTCGCCAGGATTGAAGATCAGCGCGCCATCACGACGTTTCTTTAACAGTCGATGGGTGTGGCCAAACAACACAAGATCAATGCCATCCAGTCGATTCGGAACCTCAAGAGGATCATGTGCCAGCAAGACCTTTCTTCGGTCTAGCGTAAGCCGGTGTGGAGGTTGATAGAAGGAGAAACCCAGCTCCTCACAGCAACCTCGGAGCCGGCTCAACTCCCCTTGATCGTTGTTGCCGAATACACCCGTCACCGGCACGCCGACCTGACTCAATGTTTCCAGCACCGCTGGCTGAGTGACGTCACCCGTATGAACCAGATGATCAACGCCGTGTTCACAGAACAGGCTGACAATCTCACGGACATTGGTGAGGTTGTTATGGGTATCGGTCAGAACGCCGAGTTTCATGGAACAACCGTTCTCGTCAGAAGGTTAACTGTCTGCGCACCGATTAGATAGTCATATCGGGTGACAACTTGATCGAATATATATCAAATACCTTCGAATCAGGCCGCTTTCTCCAGAATGTGAATTCCGCATGCACTCCCTAGGCCGATCACGTGAGTCAAACCCAGCCGAGCACCTTCAACCTGGCGCTTGTCTGCTTCGCCCCTTAGATGCGTACACACTTCGTAAATATTGGCGATGCCGGTTGCCCCCAGTGGGTGGCCCTTGGACAAGAGACCACCAGAAACGTTGACAGGAATCTTTCCTCCCAGTGCCACATCACCATCGTCAATCATTCGGCCAGCCTCGCCATCGCCACATAGTCCAAGATTCTCGTAGTGAAGGATCTCTGCTGTCGCGAAACAATCATGCAGTTCCACGAGGTCTATTTCATCCGGTCCCACACCTGCCATTTCGTAGGCCTGGCTGGCAGCACGACGCGTCAATGTGTTCACGTCAGGCATAACAAGATCCCGCTCCTGATAGGGATCGCTAGTCAGCACAGAAGCTCTGATCTTCACTGCCCGATCCAGCCCCAATTCATGGGCCTTCTTCTCGGAGACCAACACAGCAGCCGCTGCACCGTCGACATTGACCGAACACATCAGCTTTGTATTCGGGTAGGAGATCATTTCTGAGTTCATGACTTCTTCGAGCGGTGTCTCGATCTGATACATCGCTTTAGGATTAAGGGTTGAATGATGGTGGTTCTTTACTGAAACCTTGGCAAATTGCTCGAATGTTGTGCCGTACTGACGCGCGTGTTCCATGCCCGCTTCAGCGAAGACGGATGGCATGGTGCCAGAACCAAGCAGTCCTTCTTTCGAAATACCTGTGCCGCCGCCACCACCGCCGAGGAGCCCTTTGCCCATCTGTTCGACGCCGACAGTCAGTACTATGTCGTATACCCCCGCCTTGATCGACATCCAACCTTCACGAAACGCTGTCGCGCCGGTTGCACAGGCATTGGCAGTATTGACGACAGGAATGCCGGTCTGACCAATTTCCTGAAGAATACGCTGGCCAACCATGCCACTTGCCTGTCCCAGATTGCCGCAGTACAAAGCCTGCATGTCAGGTAGACTCACGCCCGCGTCGTCCAACGCCATCAGCGCCGCCTGCGCACCCAGCTGAGGCACCGTCTTGTCCGGGAATCGCCCGAACCTGATCATATCTACACCCAGCACATACACATCGCTCATATCAAGCTCCCATTGGTTATCGCATTCATGTCACGAATCATCGAAAATAATTTGGATCAGATTGGCTTGAAGAAATAGCTGACGTAGGCGTTGCCTTCATTATCCTTACGCCCCAGAGCGTCACGGAAAACAACCTCCACTGGCATGTCAAATACAAGCTTCGCGGGATCAGGTTCTACATCAATCAGATTGCCTTTAATCGTCCCTCCGCCTTCGAGATCAACGATAGCCGATACATAGGGTACTTCAACACCCGGAAAGCTCCGATGCACGATAGAGTAGGAATACAACGTTCCGCGTGTAGTCAGCTTTTCAGGGGAGATACCACTTCGAGCGCCACAGCTTGAGCAATTATCTCTTTCACCCAGGTAAACCGCCCCACAATTTCCGCAACGATGCCCTTCCAGGTAGGGTCCCTCGTCGTCCTGCTTCAGCCAAGGTACGACAGGAAGTGCGCCTTGTTCTGCTTCAGCTACAGCCATGCTCAGTCCTATCTTCTTAATCAGTTGGCGAGTAAACCCGTAATATCCAGTCCATGCAAGCTCAAGGATTAGGCTTGTAACGTGAGCATGCCACCCGTCGTCTTTGGCATTAACCATTTCGCACACTAACCGGGACTGAACACCTTCAGGATCAACTGACTCTGAGGACGAAAAGGTCTTTCGTGCTGCAGGATTGAGTTCATCCGAGTCTCAACTTCCAGGTGAACGTAACCGGGATCGTCCTCCGATTCCGCCATGACGTAGAAGGTGCCATCGCTCATTGCAGCAAACACCTGTTCTGCGCATTGTGACGGGGGAATGCCATGTTCCTTGAACTTGTCCTGGATATTAATAGCACCGGGATGAGCCTGACGCGGCCCACCGTATCGATCGGGACGATTTCGCTCAGAAGTGACGATATTGGTTGCCACCACATTGGGACACAACACGTGCGTTGTTAGTCGACCACCCACTTCACCATGTAATCCTTCCATCAACGCCACACACGCATGTTTGCTGACCCCATAGACACCCTGGCTTGCACAAAGACCATCCTGGGACGCCGTAGCCATCACCGAGCCCGGTGCGCCCTGCTCCAGCATCCTTGGGACAAATTCTCTTATACAATAGACCGGACCCATGAGGTTGACGCCTAAGACGAAATCCCAGTCCGACTGCACAGCTGTCAGAACGCCACCTCCGGCACCAACACCCGCATTACATGCCAGCAATGAAATTGGTTTGTCGGGAAACGTCTCATCGATGCGCTCGGCCATGGCTTGCACCGACTCCTCCGAAGAGACATCACACTGTGCCCCCAGGATCGTCACATTGGCTTTTGCAGCGGAAGCCGCGAGCGCGCTCTCCGCTTCCGCAATGGCCTCAGCCTCAATGTCGACGATGACAGGATGCATGCCGTGAGCAATCGCTGCTTCTACAAGCGCGAGACCAATACCGGAAGCACCACCAGTGACCACGGCGATACCGCCCGCCAAAACGCCAAGGTCGCCGTGACCATTGCCTTGTTTTGCATAGGGGTTTTCAGGACTCATTTTATGACTCGGAGTGGGACGTTGCAGCAGTATACTATCCACCGCAGTGGCCGAGACAGTCGCATTGATCTCGCCTCACAACTACGACTCAGGCCACTTGGGATCATAATATGGAGAGGACTCTGGCGACCGCCAGCGATTTCACCTTTAACGCCACCCACGCTGCATCTGTTGATGCAAGGTTGCAACCGGCGCATGAATCTATTGCTCTGCTGATCTTGGCGCATGGTGCCGCTGCAGATCATCGCCATGCACATATGCAATCAATCAGCGAAGCACTCGCACATCGTCACATCAGTACTCTGCGGTTCAACTTCCCGTATATGCAGGCGGGCAAACCACGCACCGACAAACTCGAGATCTGTATCGAATCGCTGAACAACGCCAGAGCCATTGCGTTTGCAAAAGCTGCGGGCAAACCGTTGCTGATGGGAGAGCATTCCTTTGGTGGCAGGATGTCCTCACACTACGGCGCAGAGTACGGTAATGACGCTCGGATTGATGGTCTTATCTATTTCTCATTCCCTCTCCACCCGGGAACCCCTGATCGCAAACGCATGACACACCCTCTTCAAGTGATCGTTCCCCAACTGTTTCTCTCTGGAACGCGAGACAAAATGGCAGACCCGGTGCTACTCAGGACCGTTGTCGATGAGTTGCCGCTGGCGTCATTGCACCTACTAAATACAGGCGATCACAGCTACAAGACCCTTATTCGTAAGCGTTCGTGTAGAGAAACTATCTATGAGGAAGCCGCTCGGGTTGCGGCAGAGTGGATCGCCTCAAACTGCTAGTCCGTCCATTTGGCTGTCCATTTAGCCGCACAGACCGGTCGTTGGTCGCCATCCGTTGCCACGACCACATTGACGCAACTATTCAGATGATCGTTTAGTGCAAGCGTGAACTCAATTACTGAATCTGGATCAAGTTCACCGACATCAATGCATTACGCGATAGCCGTCGCGTTCATCCCAGCTAGCTCGTCTGACACCAACCCTGAGGCTCCTGCCGTCTGTGTCTTGAAATTGGACTATTCAATGTGTGTCGTGAACAGCCGACACGACTTTACCCGGATTCATGATGCCAAATGGATCCAACGCAGTTTTGATCTGCCGCATCACATCGATGGCTTCCCCCTGCTCCGCTTCGAGATGTTTGAGTTTGCCGTAGCCAATGCCGTGCTCGCCGGTACAGGTACCGCCTACCGATAAGGCTCGTTCAATCAGCCGGTCATTAATACCGTGTGCAGTCGCCTTCTCGCTCTCTGAACGAGGGTCCACCAACAACAGCACATGGAAGTTGCCATCACCAACATGGCCAACGATTGGTGCGAGCATGCCCTCCCGATCCACGTCTGCCCTGGTCGCGACGATACATTCGGTCAGCGTGCTGATCGGTACACAGACATCTGTGACCCAGCCTTCACAACCCGGTCGCATCGCTCTTGCCGCGTGGTACGCATCGTGCCGTGCTTGCCAAAGCCTAGTCTTTTCTTCTGGCAACGTGGACCAGACGAAGTCGTCCCCGCCGTGTTCGGCGGCAAGGGCTGCCACCCAGTGGCTCTGCTCTGCTACTGATTGCTCTGTACCATCAAACTCCAGAAACAGCGTCGATTGTTCGGGATAGCTCAAGTTCGAGTATCGGTTAACGGCATTCATCTGTACGTCGTCCAGGAGTTCTACACGGGCCACCGATATGCCACATTGAATCGTCTCGATCACCGTGTCGACTGCTCCTGCAAGAGTGAGAAACGAACACACAGCTGCACTCTGGGCAAGCGGTCGCCCAAAACAACGAACGCTCAGCTCGGTGATGACACCCAACGTGCCTTCAGAACCACACATCAAATGGGTCAGATCGTATCCTGCAGCAGACTTACGCGACCTCGAACCCGTTTCGATGATGCGACCGTCGGCGAGTACAACCGTCAGGCCAAGAATGTTGTCCGCCATCGTTCCGTAACGCACAGTATTGGTTCCGGACGCACGCGTCGCCGCCATGCCACCCAGAGAGGCATCGGCTCCGGGATCGACCGTGAAAAATAAGCCATCTTTCGCGAGCTCGTGGTTTAGTGCGCTACGAGTGATTCCAGCCTGGACACGGCAGTCCAGATCAGACGCATGAAGTGCGAGAATCTGATCCATTCTTGACAGATCAATACAGACACCACCCTGTAGGGCTGCGATGTGTCCCTCCAGTGAGGTCCCGGTACCAAATGGAATGACCGGGCACCGCCGTTCTGAGCAGCGACGGACAATCTCACTGACCTGCGCGTTGGTTTCGGGATACACGACCAGATCCGGAGGCATCGCTTGGTGGAAGGACTCATCCTTGCCGTGTCTATGCAGGATGTCCGGTTGATCCACCACATGAGCATCGCCCACGATGGGAATCAACAGTGACTTCATTGTCACTCCTTTCATGAAGATCCTTAGGATTGTACGAATATTCGATATTAACGCAGCACTGTGGGTCGATTGACTTTTATTTACGTCCATACGCATTATGAAGACCTGTCAATCAGGAAGCTTGTCATGCCAACAGCCGCTCGTGTTGTCGTTGTCCCCCAGGACCAGGGTCCCCTCACTGTTGAAGATGTGACATTGCCAGATCCCGGTCCAAGGCAGGTTGTCGTAAAACAGTTTGCGAGTGGTGTGTGCCACAGCCAGCTACATCAGATGCACAATCCTCGCAAAGCACCAGTCATTCTGGGTCATGAGTCCACTGGCGCCGTCCTTGCGTTAGGTAGTGAGGTCACTCATGTCAAGGAAGGCGACACTGTCATGGTTACCTGGGTTCCACGAAATGCGCGCGAAGCAACCACAGCACCTTGGGCAGCAACCGTAGCCCTTCCTGACGGTGGCACCGCTTATTCACAGAACGTATTCACCTGGGCGGATCACACCATTGCCGACGAACAGTATGTCGTCAAAGTTGCTGACGACATCAACCTGGAAGCGACAGCCATTATTGGTTGTGCCGTAATGACAGGTGCAGGAGCTGTCGAGAATACCGCGGGCGTGAGAAAGGGTGAGAGTGTCGCGATTTTCGGCGTCGGCGGCGTTGGATTGTCAGCGGTCGTGGCAGCCGCCACGCTAGAAGCAGATCCGATCATTGCTATTGACCTGGATGATGAGAAGCTAGAGTTCGCTCGGCAGTTTGGCGCGACGCACACAATCAATGCGGGTGCTGAAGATCCCATCATAGCCATCAAAGAGCTAACCAGAAATCCCGAAAAACGAAACATGGGAGGTATGCCGACCTCGGGTGCCGATTACGCATTCGACTGCATTGGCCTCAAGCAAACCATGGAGCAGATAGTGCCCGCAGTTCGTAGTGGTTTCTTTGGTGCAGAACCAGGTGGCACGGCCGTTCTGGTGGGCGTACCCCAAACCTCCGTCGAGTTGAACGCATCCGATATCCTAGTGAACGAAAAGAGATTTATCGGCAGTATCGGTGGTTCCTGTTCACCGGATCGTGACTTTCCAAAATACCTGAAGTGGTATGACGAAGGAAGGCTTGATCTTGACCAGATGGTCACCGCCAGATACCAGATCGACGATATCAACCAAGCTACCTCGGACCTTGAGAACGGTAAAATCGCAGGACGCGCCATCCTGGTCTTTTGATCGAGTACCGCAATTGACCTTAGCGTTTGAGGGCCTTGTCCAGGTCAATTGGCAAATCGAAGATAGTTCGAAGCTGACGACCGACGGGGACTCGCGCGTGACGCCCGACGAGAAAACAGGACAGACCCGCGTTTCCTGAACCGACGAAGTCGTCGGAATAGTTGTCGCCCACGTAAATGGCGTTTTCCGGCGCCAGAGACATGGTGTCAAGCGTATCGGTAAAGATGCCCGGGTACGGCTTTCGACGACCATGCTGAGCCGATGTCGTTACCACTTCGAACAACTCTGTTAGTTCCATAGCATCTATCAGATAATCAACCATGGGTGGGTAGTGTGTATTGCTGATCAATCCAACTCTGTAATGTTTGGCCACACGTCTGACGAGGCGATTGATGCCTCTAAAGGGATGAACAGATTGCATCCAGCACGCCATGTACGAATCGACCAATCGTTCAATTGCCGTCTGGTTACGCTGCAGACCCGCTCGTTCAACGAAGACCGACATGCTATCAGCCATACTGAATTCAATCAGCGAATCCGCAGCTGTCGCCTCACACAGAGCAAACGATTCATCAGAGAGGGCGAGTATGGCTTCGTTACGCTGATCGACTCCGAGATCACGCGCCGTGGCACAGAACTCGGCAAAGTCCTGCGCGCCTCGACCGACTTCGTAGTCAACCAGGGTCCCGAATAGATCGAACAGGACGCCTTCTATCACAGGCCGCCCTTCAGATACCTGGGACTGGGAACTGCTGACAGAATGTTTCAACTTCATTTCGTACTGCGGCAAGGTGATCTTCGTCTTCATGGCTGGAGAGACATTCATGGATCCACTGACCCAACTGTTCCATATGTTCTTCGTTCATGCCCCGGGCGGTAGCGGCGGGTGTACCGATGCGAAGTCCGCTGGGCCGCAGCGGCGGATTGGGGTCGTCTGGAATAATCTGTTTGTTGGTTGTTATGGATGCCTTATCCAACGTTTCTTCAGCCACTCGCCCGTCCAGGTCATAGGTCTTCATGGTGTCCAGCACCATCATGTGATTGTCTGTACCACCGGTGACAAGATGTCCCTGATGTCCAAGTAATGTTTTCGCGAGTGCTTGGGCATTCTTCAACACCTGCTGTGCGTATTGACGAAACTCCTCACCCTGAGCCTTCAGTAGAGTGACCGCGAGGGCGGCAACAGCGTTCATATGGGGTCCGCCTTGAAGGCCTGGGAATACCGACCTGTCGATGTTCTTGGCAAAAGGCTTACGACAAAGAATCATGCCGCCACGGGGACCGCGAAGGCTCTTATGGGTAGTCGTCGTCACGACATCAAAACCAAAGTCGAACGGGTTTTTCATCGCATCTCCCGCAACAAGACCGCCGAAGTGGGATGCATCGGTCATTGCGATCGCGCCAACTTCGTCAGCAATAGATTTGAAGGCTGCATAGTCAATGTCTCTTGGATATGACGTGTAACCGGTAAGCAGGAGCTTTGGCTTGTGCTTGAGGGCATCTGCCCTGACTTGATCAAAATCGATAGAACCATCAACGGGATCGGTCACATATCGCACAAAGTTAAACAGGCTACCCATATGGGACACTGGTGCACCGTGCGTTAGGTGGCCGCCGTGGGAAAGATCCATGGCAAGGATGGTATCTCCAGGTTCGAGAAGGCCCAGGTAAACTGCCTGGTTCATTGCGGATCCGGACAATGGCTGGACGTTGGCATGTTCACACCGAAACACTGCTTTCGCGCGGTCCCGCGCCAGGTTTTCAATTTCGTCGGTGTAGGTCTGACCGCCGTAGTAACGACGACCCGGATACCCCTCTGAGTATTTATTCGTAAAGACACTTCCTAGGGTAACTAATACCTCGGGATGCGTATAGTTTTCGGAAGGAATCAGCTCAATACCGGACCGTTGTCGGGCCTCCTCGCCCTGCAAAGCATCAAACAAAAGCGGATCATTTTGCTGGAGCCGTTCAAGGTTGGTTGTCATGGGTCATCTCCGTTGTGATTGAACAACCCTAACCCAGGCGTACGGTTAATCGGTTACTGGTGCCCGACACCACCATCTTTGAATCGGACATTCCGCTTCCCGGTGGTTAGCTCCACCTGTTGCCCCTTGCCTGTCACCTGCATTCTGAATGCAACAATGTGTCACGGATTACGAAGCAATTTCGCCAGTCGCGGCAAGCTGAGAAGTTTAAACGTGGGCTGGTTGAAATAAAACCTGGAGGTTGTCATGGTGACGTTGAAGAAAATTCATTTCGATTGAACTACGACTAGATGGCAGACAACACTATCTCTTTTGACAGCTTCACACCGGGTCTCATCAAGACGTCTCTCGCCAGAGATGCTGTGGAAAGCGCATTATCAGCAATCGAAGGTGGTTGGGATCTCGATGTCACAGAAGGCACGCCGTGCCTGGGTGCGACCTTTTCGTTCACCGATTTCAACGCCTGTATGGTGTTCGCTGATCGTGTTGCCCGTCTGGCAGATACCTATGACCATCATCCTGAGCTGGTCATCCGCTATGGAACCGTCACGGTCAAATGGTGGACCCATACCGCGAAGGGTGTCTCCGCCAATGACGTATTCATGGCGACCCGAACAACCGAACTCTCGACCTAGGATACGAAGGAGAACACATGGATATTGGCAGCTATACGGGTTTCGATATCCGAATGACCGATCCTGGCATCTGTTGGTTTGAGTTCAATGAACCAGAACGGTTAAACGGCATGAGTGCCGCCAAGAAGCGGGATATGGTAGAGGCATTAACGCAGGCTCAGATGGATAACGCCGTACGCGTGGTGGTTTTTATCGGTGAGGGACGAGGATTCTGTGCAGGCGATGATCTGAAGGGTTACAACACACGTCCACAGGGAGACAATCCATTGATGCCTCCGATTGAACACGGTCATGATTCTCCTATAGGCACTTACAACGGACTTCGGACGATCTCCCAAGCGGTAAACAGGAAAATTAGGGACCTGGACAAGCTCTCCATTGCCGCCATCAATGGTTATGCGATCCAAACCGGGTTATCACTGGCTCTGGCGTGTGATTTCAAGATCGCCGCTCGCAGCGCCAAACTCGGAAGCGCAACCTTGCGGTTCGGACTACTACCGGACGAAGGAGGTCAGTATCTCGTCCTGCAGCACATAGGTCTCGCCAAGACCATGGATTTTCTCATGAACAAACGCATTGTTGGTGCCGATGAAGCTCGAGATCTAGGCATGGTGAATGAGGTAGTCGCGGACGACGAACTCCGCAGTCGAGTCGACGCGCTGGCCACAGATCTTGCGAATGGTCCGCAGGTCTCGATGCGCCTCCTTAAACGATCAGTCTATCTGGCAGCTGAACTTTCGTTCGACCAGGCCTGTGATGAAATTGCCTCGAAGACAGCGATTAGTGATCACCATCGGGACGCTCAGGAAGGAGCTGCGTCATTTCGTGAACGACGTGAGCCCACCTTCAACGCCTGGCTGAATGAGGGGAATTGACCATAATCAAACGACCACGGATAACCACAGTCGTCCTAAAACGGCAAATTATCGAGATCGACGTTACCACCGCTGAGAATCACACCCACACGTTGGCCAGCAAAGATGTCTGGATAGCGTCGAATCGCGGCAAAGGGAACGGCAGACGAAGGCTCGACGACCAGTTTGAGACGGGTCCACAGCATCTTCATGGCCGACACGATTTCAACGTCCGACACGGTGAGAATCCTTGAAACACCCTTTCGGATAATCTCGAAATTGAGCTCTCCCAACGTTGTCCGCAATCCATCCGCGACGGTGTCAGACGCCTGGTCAGTTACTCGATACCCTGACGTTAAAGATCTGAAGGCGTCATCTGCGCCTTCAGGTTCGGCGGCGATCACTGCCAGACCGCGATCCGCCGCAACAAGAGTAGTCCCTGCTAGGAGTCCACCACCACCAACGGGGACCAGCAGCTGGTCTAATCCATCAACGTCCTCCACCAGTTCAAGAGCTGCGGTTCCCTGCCCTGCGATAATGCGATCGTCGTCATATGGCGGTACCAGATGTGCGCCCGTCGCATCAACAACTCTTGATACGCCCTGTTCCCTTGCAGCAAGCGTCGGCTCACATTCGATGATGTCAGCACCATAGGCTGCAATAGCAGCTTTCTTGACTGGATTAGCGTTTCGAGGGACCACTATCGTCGCGTGGATATCGCGAATTTGTGCCGCTCTTGCTAACGCTGAGCCATGGTTACCTGATGAATGGGTGGTCACGCCTCGAGCAGCGATTTCTGCAGAGAGTTGGAACACGGCATTACAGGCGCCACGCGACTTGAACGCTCCAGCTTTTTGCAAGTTTTCACATTTAAAGAAAAGGCTCGCACCGGTCTCTGCATCGAGTCTGGCACTGGTCATGACAGGGGTGCGATGGATATAGGATTCGATCCGCTCTGCGGCCGCATGAACATCCCTAATATCAAGATTCACAATATCATCCAGATCAGTAACGCATTCCGGTTTCTACGATCAATATCCCATATCTATCCACGCTTCCCGTGCAGCTGCATCCCCAACTTAGTCCAAAGGATATACGACGCCGCGGCTGGCTTGCACGAGAGTCTCTGTAATACCAGTTACCATCTGATCAGCGCTTTCAGAATATTGATGTATCCAGTCTGACCGTTTAGCACCATTAATGTTATTCCTCATGGAACAGATTCGCGCAATCCTGATGGAGGTTCAGACCGTACTTGAAAGCACGCTCCCTCACTGTGACTGAGCACCCTTCTGTTCAACTCGTGCCCATGAATCCCGCAAACCCACAATGCGATTGAAGACCGGTAAACTGTCTTTGCTATCCACTTCGTCGACACAAAAATAGCCTTCTCGTTCAAACTGAAACCGATCATCCACGGTTGCATATGCAAGTACGCTCTCTACTACGCCGCGTACTACGTGCCGCGAGTCAGGGTTAAGAAGTGTGGAAAGTTCATCATCCGAGCCATCCGGGAAATCAACCTTAAAGAGCGGTTCAAATAACCGGATTTCGGAAGGTACGCCCGTCTCAGCGGACACCCAGTGAATTACGCCCCTGACCTTTCGACCCTCTGGATTTTTACCCAACGTGTTCGGATCGTAGGTACATCGGATCTCGGTAATTGTCCCGTCATCGTCTTTCACAATGTCATTGGCACGAATGACATAACCATAGCGGAGTCTCACTTCATCCCCGAGTACCAGTCGCTTGTACTTTCGGTTGGCAGACTCACGGAAGTCCGCTCGATCGATATAGACCTCTCTGCTAAACGTGATCTGGCGTTCACCCATCGCTTCCAGTTTAGGGTGATTCGGTGCGGTGATGGTTTGTGGGTCTTCCGAAAAGTTTTCGATCACAACCTTTACAGGATCCAGAACGGCCATTCTGCGAGGGGCGCTATCCTCCAGATCATCACGGAGACAGCTGTCCAGCATCGCCAGTTCAACGATGTTGTCACTTTTTGTGACGCCGATGCGTCTACAGAATTCTCGAATCGCAGCAGGCGTATAACCACGCCTGCGCAAACCTGCGAGAGTTGGGAGCCTGGGATCATCCCAACCGCCCACCCAGCCGTTGTCGATCATCGGCTTCAGCTTGCGTTTACTAGTGATAGTGTACTGCAGGTTAAGACGCGAAAACTCAATTTGCTGGGGATGGCAGTTCAGCGCTAAGGTATCGAGGACCCAGTCATAAAGTGGCCGATGATCTTCAAAGCTCAGGTCACACAGCGAGTGCGTGATCCTTTCTAGTGAATCAGAGATACAATGTGTGTAGTCGTACATGGGATAAATGCACCATTTATCCCCGGTCTGATGGTGAGGGACATGACGAATTCGATAGATCGTTGGGTCCCTCATGTTCATATTGGGTGATGCCATGTCGATCTTTAGACGCAGCACAGCTTCGCCGTCAGCAAAAGCACCTGCGCGCATTCGACGGAATAGGTCGAGATTCTCAGCCACGGACCGGGACCGGTGTGGGCTATCCTTCCCCGGCTCAGTCAACGTACCTCGATACGCTCGAATCTCATCGGCCGTGAGCGAATCCACATACGCGTGGCCTTCACTTATTAGGCGCTCCGCCATGTTGTACAGTTCTTCGAAATAGTCGGACGCGTTTCGTTCTTCTGCCCACTCAAATCCCAGCCATCGAATATCTCGCTTCATCGCTTCCGTGAACTCATTACTCTCCTTCAGCGGATTGGTGTCATCGAATCGAAGATTAGTTGCACCATTGAACTCTTTGGCAATACCAAAGCTGAGGCAGATCGCTTTGGCATGGCCGATATGAAGGTAACCGTTGGGCTCTGGTGGAAACCGTGTCATCACATTGCCACCGTTCTTACCGGCGGCAACGTCAGCCTCAATGACATTGCGAATAAAGTTAGGTGGATAACGTGCTTCGTCATCGACCGTTCCATCATTATTGTTGTCAATACCCATTAGATCGTTCCAGATTTCTAGCTGCCTAAACGCTGAACACGGCCTTTTTCAACTTGAAGACCATGACCGCGCGCGATCCAGTTTTCAATGTCTTACCCAATGTCTTTCCGCATGCCCCTTCTAAATTAGCAAAGCGCCCGCAGCCGCAGCGAGCACCATGACCAAGAGGAACCATTTGATCGTCCGCTGCTCTACTTTGATCGCAAACCGAACGCTGAGCATTGAACCTGTCACTGTGCCAATCGCCAAGATCAATCCCGGTATCCAGGCAACCTGATCGCGCACAACAAAAACCGCCAGAGCAATGACACTAAACGCTGCAGTGCAGACAAGTTTCAGTGCATTGGTCCTGACCAGGTCATAACGAAGACCTCCCGCCAGCGCAGCAATCAGAAGAAATCCCACACCTGCCTGTACAAATCCACCGTACGCTGCCGCGAGAAAGAGCCCCCCCGCGGCCCCCGGACTCTTCGCCAGCTGCTTTGGGATCGATCCTTCGTCAGGCATCACCACATCAGGTCTCACAATCATCGCCACTGCCATTCCGACCATGGCACCCAGCAACGCATACTCGAGCCATGCCACGGGGAAATAAGATGCAGCAAGGGACCCCACCAATGCGCCCGCAAGCGCAATAATGAGTACGGGTGTCACCGCACTGGTATCGAGTTTGTCATGGTCCCTAAATCCCTTGACTCCCGCGATCGACTGAAATAACACGCCGATACGATTGGTGCCGTTTGCGACATCAGCAGGCATGCCCAACATTAGTAGCACGGGGACAGTCAACATCGAACCGCCACCTGCCAGTGTATTGATGAAACCGCCTGCGATTCCTGCAAACACGAGAATTAGAATCAGCGGTAGCGTCAGTTCATAGATCATGCGTTGTGTCCCGCGTAAATGGACTAGTCGTCAAGGTCATCACCGCGCCGACTATGGTATCACTACGGACATCGCTTATGGACGGGGAAGCGTCTTTCTCGAGACTGTAAATACAGTACCCTCTTCATTACCCACTAGCATCGTATCGTTGTCAGCCCAAGTAATCGCTTCAACCTGCTTTGTATAGTCCCGGTCCAGAGTGATGGTGCCAACGGCTGTGGAAAACCAATGGCGATTGTCAGGCGGTGCAGCGAAAACCCAGAGTGCGTCGTAACATATAACCGCGAGGTACTGTCCGTCGGGCGATACATCAGCACCGGTAACAATGGCGAGACCCTCCTGATACTCAATCAACTCGAGTGCGTTGATCTCATCAGAGTTTCGTGCCGTTAGTCGATACAGGTTTGCACCGTCTTCGAACTCGTTGATTTTCCCTGCCACACGATGTTTTGTGATGAAGAAGATCTCACCGCCAACAGCAAACATGGCCTCACTGTCGTAGTGCCAGCGACGACCTGGAAACGTGATCTGTTCCGGATAGGCGACTGGAAGGTATCTGAGCGGTCGAATCACGGTGCTGACACGTGGATTCGGCTCCGGAATGACATAGATTCCCAGATCGCGTCGTGCGTTCCCGTTATTTCCAGTCTCAGCAATATAAAGGTACTCACCATCGCTGGTGATGTCTTCCCAATCGATATTAGCGGCATTGACAACAGACAAACCCTCCCAGGACGATTCATTGACAAAGGGCGGCCAGATCAATTTGCCCTCTCGCCCCATTGAAAACAGGCGAGGCGAATCACCACTGTCGTTATGAACCCAGTACACATCGGGATAGTTGTGCGAACGGGTCAGACCACTCATTTCACGGATCCCCTCGTGAGGGACCTCAAATAAAGGCACTACCAAACGCTGAAGTTCGCTGTCGCCACCCGACGATTTTGCATCTTCATAGGACACAATGAGCACGACCATTAGGCAGAGCAACATCATGCGCCCCAACAACTCACCTCTGTTAGCATGTTTACTTTTGATCGTACCGCGAACTCTACGAATGACTCTGCTCCTTCTTTGGTTGCTGACCGCTGGCAACATCTTTAGGGCGGCTGTGGACAGCCGCTATACAGTCAGACTATCATGAACCAAATGCGACAGCGTGCAACAGCCAGTTCATCAAGAACAACCTCACGTTTGATGATGTTGTTTGAGCAGTTTAAGAACCCAGCCAGGGACTATTGGCTGGGTAACTACTATTCGACTCACTGACTGATCGCTGAACTGAAGGCGGTCATCGCCGCCTTCAGGAAGCAACAAAATGCGAAACCCCGAATGGCGGTGCCATTCGGGGTTTTTTGTTGTTGGGCGACTTTTGCCTGTTAAAACGAAGCACACCGGATCGACCAAAAACATACACATTTACGACAACAAAGAGATAGTCATGAACACTACAGTGGAAGATCTCAACGTGTTAAGTACCGAAACCCTGGTCGCACCCGTGGTACTCAAAGAGGCCGTACCTGCGACTGAGGGCGCGCGTAAGGTCGTTTCCAACGCGCGTCTGTCCTTACGTCGCATTCTGGCCGGTGAGGACCATCGCTTGTTTGTAATCGTCGGCCCCTGCTCAATCCACGATGTGGGTGCCGCCATGGAGTATGCGGAGCGTTTGAAGGCGTTAACGCCTGATATCGATGACACTTTGTTGCCTGTGATGCGGGTCTACTTCGAGAAACCGCGTACGACCATCGGTTGGAAAGGGCTCATCAACGATCCCTATATGAATGATACGTTCAACATTGTTGACGGACTTCACATGGGGCGTAAGCTGCTCGTCGATCTGGCAGAGATGGGCGTTCCCACGTCAACAGAGGCGCTCGACCCGGTCACGCCGCAGTATCTTCAGGATATGATCGCCTGGAGCGCAATTGGGGCACGGACAACCGAATCTCAGACCCATCGGGAAATGGCGAGCGGACTGTCTTCTCCAATTGGATTCAAGAACGGTACCGACGGTGGGCTTGAGGTCGCGATCAACGCGTTGAAATCCGTATCAGCACCGCATCGTTTCCTGGGTATCAACCATCAAGGTGAGGTATCAGTGATTCATACCCGGGGAAATCAACACGCACACATCGTGCTGCGTGGTGGCTCAGCGGGTGCCAATTATGATTCAGTGAATGTTGCACTCTGCGAGGAACAACTGGCCAAAGCTGGCGTTTCGGGCAATATCATGATTGATTGCAGCCATGCCAACTCCAATAAGAACCACGAACTGCAGCCGCTCGTGATAGACAACGTGGCCAACCAGATCCTGGATGGTAATCAATCCATTGTCGGATTGATGATCGAATCACACTTGAATGCTGGGAATCAGTCGATACCGGACGATCCATCTCAACTGCTTTATGGTGTATCTGTGACCGATGCCTGCATCGATTGGGACACCACTGAACAGATGTTGCGAGGATTGCGAGATAAGGTTCGTGACGCTCTGCCGACGCGGCGCACCAGCATGACTGACGACCAGAAGAGCGCCTAAGAAGCGGACAGTTTTTGATCGCAAGACGACACTGCAGACTACTGGTAGTAAGGATTTTCGCCCTGAGAATGGTCAGTGATGTCGCGGACCTCTCGCAGCTGCGGCAGTTGCTCTAGAAGGGTCTTTTCAACGCCATCCTTCAGAGTCATATCGACCATGCCACAACCTTGACATCCTCCCCCAAACTGCAGCACAGCGACGTCTTCGTCCACAAGCTCAACCAGACTCACCATACCGCCATGAGATGCGAGAGAAGGGTTGACCTCACTCTGTAGGATGTAATTGATCTTTTCTTCAAGCGGGCTGTCTTCGCTCACCCTGGGCACTTTCGAATTCGGCGCCTTAATAGTTAGCTGACCGCCCATTCGATCCTCAGCAAAATCAACCTCAGAGTCCGCGAGGTAAGGAATACTCGGACCATCAATCCAAGCTGTGAATCCGTCGTAGGAAAAAGGTTGATCCGTCTCCTGAACTTCACCCGGGCGACAATACGCAATACAGGTTTCCGCCATCGGGGTGCCCGGATCCGTGATGAATACCCGCACACCGGTATCGTCGTCTTCCTGTTTGGACAGGAGATCAAGCAGGTATTGTTCAGCTGAGGGAGAAATATTGACGACCTTGCCGCCTAGGACCTCATCCGTTTCGTTCATCTCCGCCATATGGCTCCTCCTATCCAACTATGAGATTCGTTCACCTTATCTAGGCAAAACATTCAAAGTCCAGATATATCAGATTGTTACAATTCACATCGTTCCTGTCGCTCAGGTACTTCGATCTTCAATATTCATCCACCCTGGTCATCATCGCAGTCATGAATATCGAACAAGCCCTCAACCATCGTGTACTTGTCATGGACGGGGCCATGGGGACCATGATTCAGCAACTGGAACTCTCAGAATCCGATTATCGAGGAAAACGTTTCGAGGATCACCCCTCAGATCTTAAGGGTAATAATGAGCTGCTTGCTCTCGTCCAACCTGACCTCCTCCGGGATATACACAAGCAGTACCTCGATGCCGGCGCTGACATCATCGAGACCAATACATTTACCGCCAATCGGGTCAGTCAGTCGGACTACGGGCTGGAGGATCTCGTCTTTGAGCTAAATCTGGAGGCCGCCCGAATCGCAAGAGCTGCCGCAGACGAGGTTGCGACCGAAAATGCACCCCGGTTTGTTGCCGGAGCCGTCGGACCAACCACCCGATCAGCAAGCATCTCTCCGGACGTCAATGACCCCGGATTCCGAAATGTTACTTTCGATGAACTCGTGGCTGACTACGGCGAAGCCATCAACGGCCTGCTTATGGGTGGCGCTGACCTATTGTTGATTGAGACGATCTTTGACGTTTTGAACGCCAAAGCCGCGATTTACGCGGCCCTAAGCCACTTTGAACAATCAGGGCAACGTTGTCCGATCATCATTTCCGGTACCATCACGGATGCCAGTGGACGTTTGTTGTCAGGCCAGACGGTAGAGGCATTTTGGGCGTCCATGCGCCACGCCAAACCACTTGCTGTAGGTTTCAACTGTGCACTGGGCGCAGACGAACTGCGTCCCTACGTGGAATCACTGTCACGTATTGCAGATACGCGCATCAGCGCATATCCAAACCGGGGTCTGCCGAACGAGTTCGGTGAGTATGATGAGACGATCCCCGAAATGGTCAGCGCTATAGAAGACTACGTAATGAGTGGGCTTGTGAACATGATCGGAGGATGTTGCGGCACAACGCCTGAACATATCGAGGCCTTTGCCTCGTTGGCTCAACGTTATGACGCCCGTTCGATTCCAACCGTCGCCTCTCGATGTCTTTTGAGCGGCCTCGAACCGGTTACCATCAATGACGAATCACTTTTCGTGAATGTGGGTGAGCGGACCAACGTGACTGGTTCCGCGACGTTCGCTCGCTTGATCCTCGAAGAAGACTACGAGGAAGCCCTCGCAGTCGCGAGACAACAGGTAGAAAACGGGGCACAAATCATTGACGTCAATATGGACGAAGGCATGCTGGACTCCAAAGCAGCCATGGTCCGATTTCTGAACCTGATCGCATCGGAACCTGACATTTCCCGAGTTCCCGTCATGGTCGACTCGTCCCGCTGGGAGGTGATTGAGGCTGGATTGAAATGCCTGCAGGGTAAATCCATCGTCAACTCCATCAGCCTCAAGGCCGGTGAAGAAGAATTCATCGCTCAGGCAAGCGAATGCCTGAAACATGGCGCAGCGGTAGTCGTGATGGCCTTCGACGAAACCGGCCAGGCAGACTCTGCAAGAAGAAAACAGGAGATCTGCAAACGTTCCTATGACATTTTAGTGAACCAGGTGGGTTTTTCACCCACTGACATCATTTTCGATCCTAACGTCTTTGCCGTGGCAACAGGTATCGAAGAGCACAACAACTATGGCATTGACTTCATCAAGGCATGTCAGTTCATTCACGATGAGTTACCGGGCGCGATGTCTTCTGGCGGTATCAGCAATGTTTCATTTTCATTTCGCGGCAACAATCAAGTCCGTGAAGCCATACATAGTGTTTTCCTATATCACGCAATCCGTGCCGGGCTCACGATGGGTATCGTCAACGCAGGCCAGCTGACCCACTACGATCAGATTCCACCCGAATTAAAAGAACGTGTGGAAGACGTCGTATTGAACAAACGTGAAGATGCCACCGAACGACTGCTTGAAATTGCCGATCAGTTTGCTGGAAGAAAATCCTCAAATTTGGCGGAAGACAATGCTTGGCGTGATTTGCCAGTGAATGAACGACTCTCCCACGCCCTCGTGAAAGGCATCAACAAGTACATCGTTGAGGATACGGAAGAAGCGCGACTTGCAGCAGAACGGCCCATCCATGTGATTGAAGGCTCTCTGATGGCCGGCATGAATGAAGTCGGAGACCTCTTTGGCTCGGGTAAAATGTTTTTGCCACAAGTCGTGAAAAGTGCACGTGTCATGAAACAAGCCGTCGCTCACCTCGTTCCATTCATTGATGCGGAGAAAAATGCAACGAGTACTTCCAAAGGCAAGATACTCATGGCCACGGTAAAAGGCGATGTTCATGACATCGGCAAGAACATTGTAGGGGTCGTTCTCCAGTGCAATAACTTCGAGGTGATTGATCTTGGTGTGATGGTGCCCGCCGAGACCATACTCGCCGAAGCCAAGGCACGAAAGGCGGACATGATTGGTCTGTCCGGGCTGATCACGCCATCGCTCGACGAGATGGTGCACGTGGCAAGTGAAATGGAACGCCAGGGATTTGAACTACCGCTAATGATTGGCGGTGCAACAACTTCAAAAGCACATACCAGTGTGAAAATCGAGCCGTGCTACGAGTTAGATCTCACCGTTTATGTCCCTGATGCATCCCGAGCTGTTGGTGTCGCCACACAGCTCATGAGTGAAGAACTGAAACCTGAGCTGGTCGACAATACTCGCAAAGAGTACGAAAAAATCCGTCAACGAAACGCGTCCAGACAACCCAAGAAAAAGCGTCTCGGCTATATTGCAGCATGTGACAACGCACCCGTGATCGACTGGTCGAACTATCAACCGACTGTCCCACAATCACTGGGGATTCAAGTAGCCAACGATTACCCGCTGACCGAACTCATCGACTATATCGACTGGACACCTTTTTTTGTCACCTGGGAACTGGCTGGAAAATACCCGAAAATTCTTGAGGACGAGGTGGTTGGCGATACTGCTCGATCGCTTTTCAAGGACGCACAGGTGATGCTGGCGGATCTGACCACCAACAAACGATTAACCGCGAACGCAGTCTACGGTTTTTGGCCAGCAACATCGGAAGGAGATGACATCCTTGTCTACGAAGACGAATCCCGTTCTTCAGTACTTACAAGACTGCATCACCTCCGGCAGCAAACCGACAAACCCAATGGTCAACCCAATTTATGTTTGTCCGACTATATTGCACCTACGAGTACCGGACTTGCAGACTACATTGGTGGATTTGTGGTAACTGCTGGCATTGGCGTCGAGGCTATGGTCGCGGAATTTGAGGACGCCAAAGACGATTACAATGCTATTCTGGTGAAAGCCATTGCTGATCGCCTGGCGGAAGCGTTTGCAGAACGTTTGCATGAACGTGTTCGACAGGAGTTCTGGGGTTATGCGAGCACCGAAGTGCTATCAAACGAAGAGCTGATTCGGGAACGCTACCAGGGCATCCGACCTGCACCAGGATATCCAGCTTGCCCGGATCATCGGGAAAAATCGAAGCTTTTCAAACTGCTGGATGCCGAACGTAGCTGTGGCGTGCATTTGACCGAGCACTACGCCATGTCACCTGCTGCGGCTGTCAGTGGGTTTTATCTGTCACACCCGGCGTCCCGTTATTTTGGAATCGGCAAAATTGGTGAAGATCAGTTGGCAGCGTATGCGAAACGTCGTGGCGACGTCATTGAAGATGCACGCCGTTGGCTCGCTCCTGTTCTAGACTAACGTTTGCCTCCAGCGGCTTACTGCTGGCTGACCCAGTAGATCATCAGACAGGTTGCCAGAAGCACAACAGACACGGCGCCGATAATATCGGCAGTTGTATCCTGGTTGTTATCATCTTGTGATGGATCATGCGTACTTTCATCAGACATCGGTCTACCTCTAGTCTTATATTCGGATCAATCCCTACGCCGATTTACAGGATTAGCGCATCAGCTCATAATGCTGCGTCCCACTTGAGGGAGCGATAGCGCTCGCGCCACCTGCGGCTCATTATACGAGTGCCTGCCTTGTTTGGAACCACGGGCGTGTTGAATCTGGCCCGAATTTGGACACCATTTTTGGTATGATGGCCGACTTCCGGTCTCGAGGTGCCGTTTGTGGCTCCGGAGAGCCAGCAAGTTTTCTTCGAGGGAGCCATCCCAGGAGTCTCAACAATCCATGTACCAATACGATGAATACGATCAGCGCATCATCGAGGAGCGCGTCGCGCAATACCGCGATCAGACAGAACGTTTTCTGGCTGGGGAGATCCCCGAAGATGAGTTCAAGGATCTGCGCTTACGTAACGGTCTCTATATCCAGCGTCTTGCACCCATGCTACGGATTGCAATTCCCTATGGCCTGATCTCGTCGACCCAACTGCGTAAGCTGGCGCACATCACCCGTCACTATGATCGCGGCTACGGTCACTTCACCACGCGTCAGAACCTCCAACTGAACTGGCCAGAATTGGAAGAGGTCCCCGATATTCTTGAAGAGCTCGCCAGCGTCCAGATGCACGCCGTGCAAACAAGCGGTAACTGCATTCGTAACGTGACCACAGATCAATATGCCGGTGTTGCACGTGATGAACGTGCAGATCCGCGTCCCTGGGCTGAATTGATACGTCAGTGGTCCACGTTCCATCCGGAATTCAACTGGCTGCCCCGAAAGTTTAAGATCGCGGTCAGCGCATCGGAACAGGATCGCGTAGCGGTTCAGGTCCACGACATCGGGGTTCTGTTATCAGAGAATCATGGGCAGCCAGGATTCCGAATACTGGCTGGCGGCGGTCTCGGCCGGACTCCTGTGGTCGGCTCCGTCATTTGTGACTTCCTCCCACAAGAACACCTGCTCACATACCTTGAAGCAGCGCTCCGGGTCTATAACCGCTACGGTCGTCGTGACAACAAATACAAAGCTCGCATCAAGATTCTGGTTCGGGCAATGACCCCTGAAGTCTTTGCTGAAAAAGTGGACCAAGAATGGCAAACGCTAAGGGATGGTCCACAGACACTCACACAGAGTGAAATTGACCGTGTGCAAGGATTCTTTACCACGCCAGCCTATGAGAGTAGCAATGATGATCCAGACGTGCTCACCCATGCCTTGGAATCAGATTTTGCATTTAAGGCGTGGCACACACGTAATGTAAAAGCCCATAAGCAACCCGGATATGCGATCGCTAACATCGCGTTGAAAACGACCGGTGTTGCGCCTGGTGATGTGACCGATGAACAGCTTGAAGCCATTGCCGATATCGCAGATGAGTATAGTTTCGGAGAAGTCCGTATTACACACGAACAGAACGTCACGCTCGCCGATGTCAGACAAGCTGACCTTTATGCACTCTGGCATCGACTTGTAGATCACGAGCTGGCGGCAGCGAACCTGGGACTCCTAACGGATATGATCTGTTGTCCAGGCGGCGATTTTTGTAGTTTGGCGAATGCCAAATCCATCCCCGTCGCAGAAGCCATTCAACGGGAGTTCGATGACATCGACTACCTGTACGATCTCGGTGATCTTCACATCAATATCTCAGGTTGCATGAATGCCTGTGGTCATCACCATGTCGGAAATATCGGTATTCTCGGGGTCGATAAAAAGGGTGAGGAGTGGTACCAGATTTCGGTCGGTGGCGCGGCCAATGAAAATGCTGCGATCGCTAGTATTCTTGGACCTTCCTTTGCACGAGAAGAGGTGCCTGCGGTAATTCGAAATATCCTGACTGAATACCTGGACAAACGGGATGGCGACGAAGCGTTCATCGATACGTTCAATCGAATTGGTGTGCAGCCATTCAAAGACAAGGTCTACAGGCAATGAACCAGATCATTCGCGACCAATCGATCGTTGAAACTGATTATCAAATTGTCACCGAGGTCAGCGATCCGGGAATAAAGGGGCAAATTTTACCCATGAACGCTCTGCTGGAACACATCGCCAGCCTGTCTGGACGACGAGATCTCGGCGTCTGGCTGGATGCCGATGAAGATGTTGAAGAGCTCGAAGTACACCTTGATCAGATTGACGTCATCGCTCTGAACTTTCCGATGTACAACGATGGTCGGGCACTGTCATCGGCCAATATACTGCGTCGCCGTTATGGTTTTGAGGGTGAGATTCGTGCCATCGGAGACGTCCGACGAGATCAGCTGGAACAGATGCAACGGTGCGGTTTCAACGCCTACTCCATGGCAGAGGGTCAAGATGTCGCAGCATCGCTAAATGGATTAAAAGGGTTCAGCCACAGCTATCAGGCCGCAATCGATCGAACCGAACCACTCTTCCGTTCTCGCTGAACACCAGCAACGAAAAAACCCCACTCAGGCATCCGTTGAACGCATATGCATAACGACGCCATACTGCTCCCCTTCTTCCTGATATTCACTACGGCGGCAGTCCTGGCGACCTTCGCGCTGTTTACAAGGCAGCCGCTGATCGTTGCCTACATACTGGTTGGCATCCTTCTAGGACCTTCTGCCATAGGTCTGATTAACGACCCGACCCTGATCTCAGGAATCTCGCACATCGGGATCATTTTTCTGCTGTTTCTACTCGGTTTGGATATGCAGCCCTCGAAACTCGCAAGCATGTTTGGTCGATCGCTTCTGGTCGGGTTGGTCAGCTGTAGCGTTTTTTTTGCGCTGGGTTCAGGAACGTCGCTGCTGTTCGGCTTTGACACAACCTCGGCCGTAATTGTTGGCGTTGCCATGATGTTCTCCAGCACCATCATCGGCATCAAACTGTTACCCACAACCGTACTCCATCACCGTCAAACAGGAGAATTGGTGGTCGCCCTCCTACTGATTCAGGATCTGATCGCAATTGTTGTTCTGCTCGTGCTGACCGGAAACCTGTGGCAATCGGGTGAATTTCTGCAAATCGCACAGGTACTCATCACTCTGCCACTGCTGATCGGAGGCGCGTATCTCTTTGTAAGATTTGTCCTCCTCAAACTATTGGCACGTTTTGATGCCTTCCACGAGTATGTGTTTCTGCTGGCCATCGGTTGGTGCATGGGTTTAGCCGAAATCTCTCATTATTGTGGACTGTCCCACGAAATCGGAGCATTCATCGCGGGGGTTGCCATCGCTACCAGTCCGATCGCGCTTTACATTGCAGATCACTTGAAACCGTTGCGTGACTTTTTCCTCGTTCTGTTCTTCTTTTCGGTCGGTGCGGGTTTCAACCTCGCGTTGTTGCCTGAGATCATCGTCCCGGCCCTGATCCTGACCTTCGCTGTATTGGTCGTCAAACCGACCGTGTTTCGATTATTACTGGACGGGGCGACAAGGTCCCCCGGTCGAGGCTGGGAAATAGGATTCAGGCTTGGACAAATCAGCGAATTCTCACTACTGATTGCGTTCCTAGCTGTTGCACAAGGTATTCTCGAGGACGACGCAGCACACTTGATCCAGGCAACCGCCATCTTGACGTTCCTGTTCTCATCATATTTCGTTGTGTTCCGTTATCCGTCGCCCATCGCGGTGGACAGCCGCTTGCGGAAGGATTGACGCTCAGTCCTGATGGGTCACGAGCGTACGCCCAGTCACCTGGCCCGCAAGGATCTGGTCCAACACCTCGGTCAGCCCATCGAGGCCAACTTCTCCAACGGTACTGGAGAGATCCAACTGCCATTCAGACGAGAGGCGTTGCCACAAGGCGGTTTTTTGCGCGATCGGTAACTCTACAGAATCGACGCCAAGAACGTTTACGTTCCGAAGGATGAATGGCAATACCGATGTCGGTAGATCGGCGGACGCCACAAGGCCACAGATAGCAACACTTCCACCATAATCCAACTGTTTAATGATGTTAGCCAGTGGCACGCCACCTACCGTATCGACCGCATGCGCAAACAGTGGTTTGAGCATGGGCCTGGGATTGTCTTCCGCGAGGCACTCCCGGTCTATAACGTCGGAGGCTCCCAGATTCTTAAGGTAAATATCAACCGAGGACTTACCCGTCGACGCAACAACCTCGAAACCTAGATGAGAGAGCAACGACACCGCCACTGATCCGACACCACCCGTTGCACCCGAGACCAGCACAGGACCATCTTCGGGCACCGCACCCATTTGCAGAAGTTTCTGCACACAAAGGCCAGCGGTCAGTCCTGCAGTACCGAGCACCATACTATCGCGTACGGAGAGTCCTGTCGGTAAAGGCGTCACCCATCCGGCAGGCACCCGGATGTATTGTCCATAACCGCCATCCGTGTCCATGCCCAGGTCAAAGCCAATGACAATAACCTCATCACCGGCAGTGAACGCAGTATCTGAGCTCTCTACGACAACCCCGGCTGCATCAATACCTGGTGTATGGGGATAGTTCCTCGTAACACCCGGCATCCCTCGTGCCGATAACGCGTCTTTGTAGTTGACTGAGGAATGCAGGACTCGAACGAGGACGTCACCTACGGGGAGATCATCTGTAGATCTCGTGATGACACGATGCACTGTTCCAGCTTCCGTTTTCTCAACCTGAAAAGCTTCAAAGTCCATGACGGCCCTCAAAAAATCTATTGATCAAACCGTTGAATCGATCCAATAGTCGATCAACATTACTCTTGTGTTCCACATAGCGAATCTGGAAAACGTCAGCCGCATCGCAGCACTCGACCAGGTACTCATCACTGGTTTTGAGTTCATCCACAAGGTGGCGATCCAACGCTCGTTGCCCATACCAAGCCTCGCCAGTCGAAACCGATTCAACGTCAACTGAAGGCCGGTTTTCGGCGACAAAAGACTTGAATAATGCATGGACGTCCTCCAGTTCTTCCTGAAATTTCTCGCGCCCCTGTTCCGTATTTTCACCGAACATCGTGAGGGTTCTTTTGTATTCTCCTGCAGTCATTACCTCCATATCGACATCGTACTTTTTTAACAGACGATGGAAGTTTGGCAACTCGGCAACAACACCGATTGAACCGAGAACCGCAAATGGCGCAGCCAGAATTCGGGTACCAATACACGCCATCATATAGCCGCCGCTCGCAGCCACTTTGTCGACCGCGATCGTCAACTTTAATCCCTTGCCTACGATCCGACTAAGCTGCGATGCAGCAAGCCCGTAGCCATGAACAACCCCACCTGGGCTTTCCAATCTCAGCAGTATCTCATCAGTAGCGTTGGCAACAGATAACACGGCTGTGACTTCCTCCCGAAGTTGAGAAACCTCTGTTGCTCTAACATCACCGTTGAAGTCAATCACGAAGACACGATGACGATCTGGCTCGACGTTAGCACCTTCTTTCTGAGCCTCTTTGATAGCCTTCTTTTCGGCTTTACCCTGTGACTTTTTTTCCTGTTTTTCTACCTTGGCCATCTGCTTGACCGCTTCCGGACTCAGTAACATCTGTTTCAAAGAAAAGGTGAGTTGTGAGAATTTATCATTGAGATTGGTGATCTCAATATGCCCTTTCTCTGTTGGTCGCTGTCGATGACTGACACTGGCAATCAGAAGTACAATGACCACAAGACCAAGCAGCAAAGTGACCGTTTTCGCAAGGAACAGACCGTAGTCGAACAGAAATTCCATAACACAGATAAATCAGAAATAAGAGTGCCGAAATGCTACCACGAATGTATGCTGAACCGCCCTACTATGTGCATTTATGAAATACAAATCAGCTAATAGCGCCGCAGACTTTAATCGTCAGTTTTCTGGCGCTTATCATCCAGGATCTATTACCGACGTTACGGTCACCTTCCAATGTCGATTCACTAAAGACCCAACCCTTCACCTGATTACAACAGCAACGAATGCGGTCTTTGTCGAAGGTGAAACATCTACGCCTACCCTTACACTCTATCTGGACAGTCGCGAGACCCTGAATGGTCTGCTGCGGGGATCTATCGATGGTATGAACGCATTTATGGCAGGCCAATACCGATCAGATGGTCACATCGTCCTCAGCCAGCTTATGCTCTATGCGTTTCGTGACACGTCAGTGTCTGTCGACAAAATGTCAATCTAGTTCGCCCGAACACACGCGAACAATCCTTCGCTAGCTATCTTGAATAGGAATGCCACGTAGACTCAGATAGCTATCAATCAACCAGCGAGATATAGCCATCTTACCGGGTATCGCTGGAAGCTCTCCGAGCGGAAACCACTGGGCATCCGCGATCTCGTCCTCCTGACAAAGAATATCTCCCCCCGCATACTCTGCATGGAAACCCAGCATAAGGGAATCAGGAAAGGGCCAGGATTGGCTACCCATGAACTGAGGTGGAGAGATCTGCAGACCAACTTCTTCAAACACCTCGCGGTGCACCGTCTGCTCAATCGTTTCACCGGGTTCAACAAATCCTGCCAGCGTGCTGTACATACCCTCTGGGAACCGATGATTACGTGCAAGCAGCACCTCTTCTTCGCGGTGAACAAGGACAATAATTGACGGCGATAGCCGGGGGTAGACGTGCAGCCGGCAATCCCGACACACCATTGCACGGTCACGTTCGTGAGGGATATTCCGACCACCACAGCGCCCACAGAACTGGTGACTCTGGTGCCAGTTCAAGACTTGTACCGCACGGGACGCAACGTTGAAGGTTAAACGATCGATTCTGCCGAACAACGCACGTAATCCCAGCGTTTTTTCTTCGATCCCTGTATTGCTGATTTCACTCGCGAAGACATGGCGTCCGGCAAGTTCACCCAGGTAATGGGTCTTTTCCTGGTCTAGCTTGTCAATCAAGGGATCGTCATCGGGCACGGGCACGAACTGGTCGTTTTCGTCCAAACGCATCAGGATTTCAGCACCGCGGAAGAGATAATAGTCTCTCGGGGATCCGGATACCTGAGAGGCATCCGTCAACGAAACAAAGTCCCGACTCGCTTCTGGCCAGACAAACAGACTCATGAGTCCTCATTCATTGGCTATGTTGGTCAAAACGAAACGAACTACCCTGCGTTCTCTACGATACTTTGGCCCGATCGTTCAAGACGGTGCCATAAACAGCCCTGAGCAGATCGTTCATCAATATCACTGAGCTTTTGACGGTGGCGCACTAGCTCATCATCCGTCGCATTAACGACTTTCAATCGTGGTCGATCCGCAGGTAACCGCCGAATCTCGGTCGACAAGCTGCCCGTACCTTCGTTATCCGACAACGTCAACGACACCTGTCCCCCCGTAAGAAGCAGGTAAACATCGGCAAGAATTTCGGCATCCAACAACGCCCCATGGAGCTGTCGTTGGGAATTGTCTACGTCGTAGCGCTTGCAAAGCGCATCTAGTGAGTTCTTCTGCCCTGGATGTTTTTGTCTCGCCAACTCCAGGGAGTCGACGACTGTACAGTAGTCGGAAATTTGTCCAAATCCAGAGACCTGTTTCAGTTCGGCATCGAGAAATCTTACGTCGAAGGCAGCATTGTGAATGATCAGCTCAGCGCCTTTAACAAAATCAATAAATTGCTGACAAACATCACCGAAGACTGGCTTGTCCAACAAGAAATCCCGTGTGATGCCATGCACTTCAAGCGCACCATCGTCGATCTCACGTTGGGGGTTGATGTAATGATGGAAGTGTCGCCGGGTGATCTTCCGATCAACCATCTCAACACACCCCAGTTCCAGAATTCTATGACCTTCTTCGATCTCGAGGCCTGTTGTTTCGGTATCCAGAACGACCTGTCTCATGACGCTGCCAGCATCTCATCAATTGCCCGGTTTGCAAGGTCATCTGCGATCTCGTTTTCACGATGGCCACTATGGCCTTTGACCCATCGCCAAGTGACATCATGACGCTGTGTTTCATCGTACAACGCCTGCCAGAGGTCAATGTTTTTCACAGGCTTTTTGTTCGCCGTCTTCCAGTTGTTGGCCCGCCAGCGCGACAACCATTCTGTCATACCTCGCCTGACATACTGAGAATCGGTAGTCAAAATGACTGTGCAGGAACGATTAATTGCACGTAGTGCCTCAATCGCAGCCATTAATTCCATACGATTGTTAGTCGTATCGGATTCACTGCCCCACAACGATTTTTCATGATCACCAAACCTCAGCAACGCGCCCCAGCCACCTGGTCCCGGATTGCCCCGACAAGCACCATCAGTGAACAACTCTACATGATCACCTCCCGACTCTGAACCTCTCACGCTAGTGATCACCCCGTGTTGAATGGCTGACGGGCGGCACCACGGAGAGCTTAGGTAAGCGCCGCACCGAACGCCATGTCGGGCGGATAGATGTCATCGTAGACACCTGTTTCCTCGCAACAATCACATAGCTAGCGCAAAGGGGCAGATTTAAACGTCTGGATAGCCCCCCCTTAAAGTCCGGCAATGGGCGCTTACGATTTAGGCTGATAGGCAGGTCATAGTTGGCATAATGAATACAGTCAACGTGAAAATTTAGCAGGCTCAGCCAGTCGATCAGCCGTCCAGAAGAGAGAAACGCAGCATTCCAGGGCACGTTTCCCCCGAACCTTGCCAGGGCTCGCCACACACCCCATGCACTGTGGGGGTTAAAACCCAGAATAACGAGATATCCCATAGGTAGCGCGACTCGCTCGGCCTCGCGCAACAACTGTTGAGGTTTTTCAAAAAAATCGAGCATATGGTGCAGAATCAGAACATCAATACTGTCATTCTCAAACGGCAGTCGAAGACCATCACCCCAGAGAGAGGGGTTCTCCTCTTCCAGACTGCTGCCCATGCACATCTGGTTCCCGACAGGACTCTGATCGTACAAACGCCTTGACTGAGGTGACAATTGGAGGAGGTGATATCCAAAATATCCCGGCAGGAGCTGCGCCAGCACCCGTTGCTGGATCTCCAGATGGCGCTCTCCCACGGGTGTCGTAAACCAGCGACGAATATCAGCACGCAGTGTTTGCTGATCCAAATAATTACGGCGCCACATGCTGTGAATTCCTATTCATGCAATTCCCAGACAACCAAGAAGTTCGACGCGTTCGCATTTCATTTTCAAGACTACCTTGAAAAAATGACTCAGAACAGGTTCGACAACATCGAGTCTGTGCTCATTAGGGTCGCCGAAAATCTTTATGTCGTGAAAGATTGATGTCATGCTTCGCGCCATGCGGCAAGGCAATCAGTTTACCACTATTTTTATGATTGTTACGGTCACGATCGCGCTGTCTGCCTGTCAATCAGTCAAACCCACACCCCTGCCGTCGCCTGCTCAAATTGAATCAGCCACGCTAGCGCCTGTCGAGATGCTCGAATCAAGCGATGGGATTCATGACGGTACCCCAGTCATAGAAAAAGCAGATGCGCCAGAACCGCGGCTAGAAGCCTCAGCGACAGATTTAACGATTTTGGACGAAGAGTCCGTCAGAAATCGAGAAGACCTATGGGCAAGGCTTCGCGAACGATTTTCAATGCATCACCACCTAGAACATCCTAGGGTCCAGTCTGAGATACGTTGGTATCAGAAACATCCAAACTATCTGAAACGTGTGGTTCAACGCGCACAACCGCATCTCCATTTCATTGTCGGCGAGATCGAGTCTGCGGGTCTGCCTGGCGAACTCGCTTTGCTGCCGATCGTTGAAAGCGCCTACGACCCGTTTGCCTATTCACATGGTAGGGCTGCGGGCATCTGGCAGATCATTCCAGGCACTGCTAAACATCTTGGCCTCAAAAGCAACTATTGGTACGACGGTCGCCGAGACATCCCCGATGCCACGGACGCCGCCCTGCGATATTTGACCGCACTTCACAGATCATTAGACAAAAATTGGCTATTGGCATTAGCCGCTTACAACAATGGCGAAGGCAACGTTCGTCGAGCAATGCGTAAGAACCGACGGGCGGGGAGATCTGAAGACTTTTTTGATCTCAAGCTGAATCCCGAAACGACCGGTTACGTGCCTCGGCTACTCGCGATCAGCGCCGTCGTTGCTTCGCCTGAACAATATGGTGTCACCCTGCCAGCAGTATCGAACAAACCGCACTGGATGATTGTGAATGTGGGTAGTCAGATTGATGTCGCTACAGCAGCGGAACTCATGGAGATATCGGCGGAAACCATCTACAGACTGAATCCGGGACTGAATCAATGGTCGACGCCACCCGCCGGTCCTCATCGATTGGTGGTCCCGATATCGCACGCATCACGATTACTGAGCGGGCTTAATAATCTGGCGCCGGCCGATCGTGTCGCCTGGCTGCGCCACGTGGTCAAATCCGGTGAAACGCTGGGAGAGATTGCTGTCGCACGTGGCACAACCGTCAGAACGCTACAGCACTCCAACAACATTACTGGCCATTTGATTGTCCCTGGACAATCGTTGATGATTCCCACTGCAAGCCAACCTAGTGCCGCTTACTCGCTCAGTCAGTCGGAAAGACTTAAACGAACGCAGGATCGTCTTCAGACGACCCATGGCCAGCCGCTTCGGCATCGTGTAGTTCGAGGTGATACGTTGTGGGATCTTTCAATGAAATATGGTGTTTCTGTACGCAGCCTCGCCAAATGGAATGGTAAGGCGCCACGAGATCTGCTTCTACCCGGAGAAGAACTCCTGCTGTTCGGGCTCAGTCAAACACATAGTGGCCCACAAACCACTACGACACCGTCAGAAACTTCTTCAGACGCGGCAGTTCAACGCACAACGCTGGAGCATAGTCTCGGCAACGCGTCGGCTGTACCACCCAATCAACGAAACGTTATGAGAAAAATAATCTACACGGTTCGATCCGGTGAATCCCTGGCATCAATCGCCAGTCGGTTCCGAGTAAACGTCGCCAGAGTTCTCGAATGGAATCAACACCTCGCGAAACAACGGTACATTCACCCTGGCGATCCCATTACCTTGTATGTAGACGTGACCTCAGCACACTGACCATTGAGAGACACTCAATACTGACGGACGACATTTGCCTGGGTTTCAATATTTTGCCGGTAGTCAGCGATACTCGTATTGCCTCCACGAACAGCAAGCACAAGTCCCAACTGTTGAAGCTCTTCAGCAGCTATCTCGTTGTCTGATTCCAGTACCTTAGTTACGGTGACGATGGCAACATCGCCATTCTCAAGTACAACACGACCATTCGATCGACCATCGATCGCCGGTCTGGGCAGCTGGAATGCAGTGGTGGCGATCTGTGGATCGAGTCCCATTTGGGTTCGCGCGACTTTCTCGGTTTCCGTCCAGCTCAGGTTGAAAGCTGCCGCCACGCTCGATGTACTATCACCCTTATTCAAACGCTGGACCAACCCGTCAGCACGAGTCAACGCAAGTCTACGTGCTCGTTCGTCAACTAAAATACCACGTGCTTCTTCCCTGATGGTCTTGAACGGTTTAACAGCTGGTTCTGAGTGTTCTTGTACTCGCAGGACTATATGGTGGTTGGGATCAATTTCGATCAGATCACTGTTGTTCCCGTCGAGCAGAACGTCTGTACTGAATGCTGCACTGACAACACCTGCGAAGCTTGCAATACCATCCGTTTCGTTACGCCCTACTGGACCGGTGGTCTGAATAGCCAAAGACAGCGCCTCTGCAGGTTCGAAGAGATCTGGGGATTCGAACGCAAGTTCAATCAGAGTCGACGACGCGTCCACAAACAGCCGCTCAGCTTCATCCAGACGGTATTCTCGTTCAATGGTGTCACGAAGATCTTCAAATACGGCTGGTTTAGCTGCTTCCTTATCCAGTAATCGAATGATGTGGTAGCCAAATTCGGTTAACACCGGTGGAGAGATTTCATTCACCTCGAGAGCGTACACCGCTTCTTCGAATGCATCTACATAACTCCCTCGCGCCTGGAGACCTAGATCACCACCTGTGCTAGCGGACGCCGGGTCCTCAGAGTACGCTTCCGCGATCTCCGCAAAGTTTCCACCATCGAGGATCTCCTGATAGAGCGCGTCAATCCGTTCTCGCGCGTCATCTTCAGTTCGGGTATCGTCAATGAGGATAAGGATATGCGCTGCCCGTCTACGTTCATCCTTTTCGTATTGGTCTCGGGCACCTTCAAAAAATTGTTGCAGGTCTTCTTCAGTGACCTCGACCTCCTCCAGGAAATCATTACGACGAATTTCAAGATACTCAATCTCAACCGTTTCTTCGGACATGAAACGTATCGCGTTTTCGTCGTAGTAGCCTCGTATCTCTTCCTCGCTGACGTCAACATCATCCAGAAGCGGCTCCGTTTCAATCAACAAGTAGGCAATATCCCTCGTTTGTTGTGTGAGGCGACTCGCGCCCTGCAACTCTGTCTCAGTAACGAAATCACTGGCTGCAACACCTGTCGCCAACTGTCGAATTCGGAGATCTAAACTGAGTTCCTCTCGATAGCCAAGAGGCGTGTATCCAGCACTTCCAATAACTAGCTGAAATTGATTGGCGTCGAATGTGCCATCAATGTGAAAAACCTCCGTATCAACAATCTCGCGATCAATACGTCCTTCACTGAAATACAGACCAAGATCATCGACAGCCTGCGACATCAATTCTCGCGCTACGAGACTATCAAGAACTTGCTGCTGGACAAAGCCGTCGTCAATACTCTCCAGTGAGACATTCTGTGCCTGAAGATTTCGACGATTTCGTTGCAGCGCGATATCAAAATCCTGACGTGTAATTTCTTCGCCATTAACTTCCGCTACTTTCGGCACAGGAGCTAGATAGGTTGTAATCGAACCCATACCAAACAAAGCGAAAACAACAATGATCGCACCAACGATGATCTTTGCGACAATGCCCTGGGTGTTGTCCCTTAATGATTGGATCGACATGTTGTTTTCTTAGAGATGTGAGGCGAAAGTCTTATCTTAAAGGCTACTCGCGAAAAAAAGGAAACGACCATGTACAGGCCGGGAAGGAGTAACACTGGTAGGAAGGCATGTCCCAAAAAATCGTGCCCCCAAAACTAGCGTGGCCGAAAAGCGGGTAATCCCTTTGGGGGGCATATAACCGATAAGAGATTTGACCAAAAAAAAGGCGCATGCGAGATGCGCCATTTTTATCGAGCGACTACTGATCAGTTGACTGCGTCTTTCAGCGCTTTACCTGCCTTAAATGCCGGTACCTTAGCAGCAGAGATTTGAATTTCTTCTCCGGTCTGAGGGTTGCGGCCCGTCCGCGCTGCCCGCTCACGTACCGTGAATGTACCGAAACCGACCAGAACGACAGAGTCGCCATTCTTCAACGAACCTGTGATGGAGTCGATTATTGAATCAAGAGCACGACCTGCCGCCGCCTTTGTTATGTCGGCAGACGTGGCAATATTTTCGATAAGTTCCTGTTTGTTCACTCGCTACCTCTTTTACCCTTTTTGACCATGATTCGAACCGTGAGTAGACCGGTCCGTTTCTGAACACTGGCCGCTTTACCTCAGGTTGTTGTTCAATATGTTTCGCTCGTTGTACGCACTTTAGTCGCGTATGTCCGATGAATACATCCCTGCCCTTTAACCACGGTTTTATACCAACTGGGCAAAATGACTGTCAAGCAATCTTTCCCACACCAGCCCAATGGTCAGTGTGCACTGATCCTCACGTTATCGTCGCTGTCTTTTGCAGGGGCTGTCAGATTTTCTGTCGTCGGGGGCAATGGTTCGGGTGCGCGGGTCAATGCGGTCTCCAATACCTCGTCGATCCACTTCACACATCTGATATCGAGATCCCCCTTGACTTCATCGGACACTTCCTTGAGATCACGTCGATTTTCTTCAGGAATCAAAACCGTAGTGATACCACCACGATGCGCTGCCAACAGTTTCTCTTTGAGCCCACCAATCGGCAAGACCTGACCCCGAAGTGTAATCTCGCCCGTCATCGCCACATCAGCGCGAGCGGGAATACCTGTCAGCACAGATACGATGGCTGTGCAGAGCGCAATTCCGGCACTGGGACCATCTTTTGGCGTTGCGCCTTCGGGTACATGAATGTGTATGTCAAGGTTCTCGTGGTAGTCGGGGGCAATGCCCAGAACTTCAGCCCTACTTCGGACGACAGTGACTGCAGCCTGCACCGATTCCTGCATCACATCACCCAGGGAACCGGTCTTCGAAATCCCGCCTTTCCCGCGAACAGCCGCTGCCTCAATGGAGAGTAATTCACCCCCTACACTAGTCACAGCCAGCCCTTTGACCTGGCCAATCTGATCTTCCTCATCCGCTTTGCCATAGTTGAACTTTCGGACGCCTGAATATTTTTCCAGATTCTCGGAATTTAAAGCCAGTGGGGAATCGTCAGCGTTCTCGTTAGTCGATACTTCCTTCACGACCTTACGGCAGACTTTCGCGATCTCGCGTTCAAGGCCACGAACCCCTGCTTCACGAGTATAGTACCGCACCAGATCCTGCAGCGCTTCATCTTCAAGTGTAAGTTCGCCCTCCTTGAGACCATTATTCTGAAGTTGCTTCGGCAGCAGGTAACGTCGAGCAATGTTCAGCTTTTCGTGTTCGGTGTATCCGGGGATGCGAATGATCTCCATCCGGTCTAGGAGAGCTGGGGGAATGTTCATAGAATTCGAGGTGCAGATGAACATGACGTCCGACAAATCGTAGTCCACCTCCATATAATGATCATTGAAGGTATTGTTCTGCTCCGGATCCAAGACCTCCAAAAGGGCAGACGCCGGATCGCCGCGATAGTCCTGCCCCATCTTGTCAATCTCATCGAGCATAAAAAGGGGATTCTTGACCCCTGCTTTACTGATTTTTTGAATGACCTTACCCGGCATTGACCCAATATAGGTTCGTCGATGTCCTCTGATTTCTGCCTCATCGCGAACCCCCCCGAGCGCCATACGTACAAATTTACGGTTAGTGGCTCTTGCAATCGATTCACCCAATGAGGTTTTACCAACGCCAGGAGGACCGACAAGGCATAAGACGGGTCCCTTGATCTTCTTAATCCGCCGCTGGACCGCTAGATACTCAAGGATTCTTTCCTTCACCTCTTCCAGGCCGTAATGATCGGTATTTAGTACATCTTCTGCATCACTGATGCTGGTGCGCGCCCGGGAGCGCTTTTTCCAGGGGACGCCAAGCATCCAGTCAATATAGCTCCGAACAACCGTCGCTTCCGCCGACATCGGTGCCATCGTTTTCAGTTTTCGAATCTCTGCCTCTGTCTTCTCGCGTGCCTCCTTTGGCATACCGGACGACTCGAGCTTCGCTACAATCTCTTCGAGTTCATTAGGGGCCTCGTCACTTTCGCCAAGCTCTTTCTGAATGGCTTTCATCTGTTCGTTCAGATAGTAGTCACGTTGACTCTTCTCGAGTTGCTTCTTCACCCGCCCGCGAATTCGTTTCTCAACACGGAACAAGTCAATCTCATTGGCGAGCAACTTCATCATGTGGTCCCCTCGTTCGCGGATCGAGGTGATTTCAAGAATCTTCTGCTTTTGTTCTAGTTTCAGTGTCAGTTGTTGCGCGATGGTATCGATCAAACGACCAGGTTCTGAGATGCGCGACAATGATGTCATGACTTCTGGTTGAATTTTTTTGCTCAGTTGAGTGTATTGGTCAAATACGGTGAGTACCGACCGTACAAGTTCATCACCATCGTTGGATGGCAGCTCCTCTTCTTCAATCGTTTCAGCATCCGCGATGAGGTAATCGCCGTTATCTTCCACTCGAGACACCAACGCCCGATGACCGCCTTCCACCAGAATCTTGACCGTCTTATCCGGCATGCGGATCAGCTGCACGACACTAGCAACGGTGCCAAATTCAAACAAATCTGACGGTCCGGGGTCTTCGTTCTCAGGGTCTCGTTTTGCAAGCAGCAGAACTTGCTTGTCGGGATCGTTTTCCTGTGCCTGCTCAAGCGCAGAAATCGACTTCTGCGTACCGATGAACAGAGGAAGTACCCCATGAGGATAAACAACGATGTCACGGAGAGTGACGACGGGAATCTGGGTTATCACGGTCATGGTCTAAAAACACCCCTGATGGACTGGACGGCTGAATGGACGCACTCCCCTTGCGAACACAAGACAAAAAACTTGCTGAGACAACCTACCCAACATCATAACGGAAAAAAGGAAGCCAACTGCCCTCTTTTGTCTTCATTTTGGTGCAATTTCTTTCCACATTGCTAGATTCAAAGGTAAAAACCTTTTTACCCACAAAGACGCTATTCAGAGGATGCTCGTTGCTCCTGATTTTCGTAAATCAGCATCGGCTCCGCCGAACCCGCGATCACGTTCTCATCGATGACAACCCGGCTAACACTGTCTTCGGACGGAATGGAATACATAATTTCATTCAACGTTGCCTCAAGGATCGATCGCAAGCCACGCGCACCGGTTTTCCGCTCCATAGCCCTTTTAGCTATCGCTGTGAGCGCGTCTTCCCTGAACTCGAGCTCTACGCCTTCCATCTCAAACAATTTTGAATACTGCTTGGTATAAGCGTTCTTTGGCTCTTTGAGAATGCGTACCAATGCGTCCGCATCTAGCTCATCAAGTGTCGCGATCACCGGTAGTCGACCCACAAATTCCGGAATCAGTCCGTACCTCACCAGATCTTCTGGTTCGACGCCTCGCAGTGTTTCACCAAGATTCTTCTTGGCAGATTCTTTCTCAGTACGAGCACCAAACCCGATACCGCTCTTCGATGACCGGTCCAGTATGACCCGATCAAGTCCCGCAAATGCGCCGCCACAGATAAATAGAATATTGGTCGTGTCCACCTGCAGGAACTCCTGCTGAGGATGTTTGCGGCCGCCTTGTGGCGGTACGGATGCCACCGTACCCTCGATCAATTTCAGAAGGGCTTGTTGAACACCCTCACCGGACACATCTCGGGTGATCGAAGGGTTGTCCGACTTACGTGAGATTTTGTCGATTTCGTCGATATAGACGATACCAACCTGTGCACGATCGACATCGTAGTCGCATTTCTGCAGTAGCTTCTGAATGATGTTCTCCACGTCTTCCCCGACATAACCGGCCTCTGTAAGCGTGGTCGCGTCAGCTATTGTGAAGGGAACATCCAGCAATCTCGCCAATGTCTCTGCCAATAGTGTCTTACCGACACCGGTAGGTCCAACAAGCAAAATGTTACTTTTCTGCAGTTCGACATCGTCCTTCTTTCCCTGATACTTCAATCGTTTGTAGTGGTTGTACACAGCGACTGATAGCACCTTCTTGGCGTGATGCTGACCGATGACGTACTCGTCCAGGATCTCTTTGATTTCCATCGGAGTCGGCAGCTTTTTCTTCTCGCTGTTCTCCTCCGTGGACTCTTGAAGTTCCTCACGTATAATGTCATTGCAAAGTTCAACACATTCATCGCACACGTAAACAGAAGGCCCGGCGATCAGCTTTCTGACTTCATGCTGGCTCTTGCCACAGAAGTTACAGTGCAGCAGTTTGCCATCGCCATTTCCGTCGTTTTCGTCGGACATTACCAACACCTCAGCTTATTGCTTCCAACCTGTGACTGGCGCGTAGCCATGAATCAACGCGGTTTACGGACCGAAACCCAAAAACGATCCTAATCAGTACTCGATATTACAAAAACTCTTGTGATAACAAAAGAAAGGTCCTTCCTGTAGAGAAACCACCCCATCTCTAGTCTTCTTCCGCGTCACCCTGGCTGTGCCATATATGGTCCACGATGCCATAGTCCAGCGCCTGTTCAGGCGTCATGAAGTTATCCCGTTCGGTATCGAGCGCGACCTGCTCTTCCGTCTGACCAGTATGGTTCGCCATAATCTTGTTCATTCGCTCTCGGATATACAGGATTTCCCGAGCCTGGATTTCGATATCCGATGCCTGTCCCTGCGAGCCACCACTCGGCTGATGGATCATGACCCTGGAATTGGGCAGACAACCCCGCTTACCTTTCGCACCTGCAGCAAGAATCAGCGCTCCCATGCTGGCTGCCTGCCCAAGACAGTAGGTGCTGACGTCACAGTTAATGAACTGCATGGTGTCATAGATGGCAAGACCTGATGTGACCGAGCCGCCAGGTGAGTTGATATACAAGTGCACATCCTTATCGGCGTTTTCGTATTGGGCATAGAGCAGTTGCGCGACTACGATATTGGCAACAGCATCGTCAATCGGCCCCACGATGAAGATGATCCTTTCCTGCAGCAACCTCGAGTAAAGGTCGTAGCCGCGCTCCCCCCGGGATGTCTGTTCAATGACAGTCGGGATGAGATTGAGGCCCTTGGGGCTTTGTACAGATTTTTGCACCATCGTATCGCTAACGTAATCTCTGAAATCGCTCATATCATCTCCTGTTCCAGACCCACCGTTTGGGGCTGCCGTCCCTGATTGTCAGTATAAGCCCAGGTGGCGCTGATGGCTCTAATCATCTATTTCATTCATGAGTTCAACCATTGGGACGCTTCATTAACCTATTTCGACCCTAAACCCTGATAACTATCGCATATATTGAGAAGGCATGAATCGCAAGGCCCAATTTCGCCATCGAATTCAGGTGTCCTGGCTCATGCATGGATCGTTGGATAAACCCTGAACTGTAATCGCTTGCCTTTCAACACGCCCGTGCTCCCGTGCTCACCTTATGACCCCATAATATTCATGGGCTTAAAGTTTATAACGCAGAGATCGATTAACAGTATAACCACAAACCACACGAGCCTCAGCATCGAGCGTTGACATTTTATCTCCGCTCGAGATGCATGACATCTTAGTTACGTCAGGAGGAGGCGTCTGGTTTTTCTTGAGCGGCACCCTGTTCTTCTTCAGAGCCCGTCTTGACTATGTCATCGGTGATTTTAGTATCGCCCGTGTCGCCATTAATGTCGGCTTCATCCGACATCTCGGGTGGCGGGGGCGGTGCCATGGCTTCCTCGTAAGACTGCGCGATTTCAGTGGATTGCGCTGATTCCAGAATCAGATCTATGACCTGGTCTTCCAGAACTACATTACGAATGTTGTTGAGTTGATCTTCGTTTCGATAGTAATAGCTGACCATCTGCTCCGGATCGTCGTAGCTTGCAGCCATCTCTTCCAGATAAGCGCGTACACGGTCGTCATCCGCTTCAAGCCCGTTTTGGTCTACGATCGCATTCATGATAAGTCCGAGTGACACTCTGCGTTTTGCCTGAGGTTCGAAGAGTGCTGCAGGTAATGCCGACTCGTCGATGGTGTTTTGTCCGCCAAACTGCTGCGCCATTTCACTGCGCATACGATTGACTTCACTATCAATCAAAGCCTGCGGCACGGTAATTTCGTTGGATTCCAGTAAACCGTCCATGGCCTGAGTTTTGATTTTGTTCTTGATATTTGAGTCCAGTTCCCGCTGCATGTTGCCGCGTATCTCTGCGCGAAACTTATCCTCATCACCATCCTCAACGCCGAACTGCGACATGAACTCCTCATCGAGTTCAGGGGAAACAGATTCACTGACGGTATTGAAGATAATCGAAAAAATAGCCTGCTTGCCCGCCAGTTCCTTGTTTTGGTAATCGTCTGGAAAGGATACGTCGATGTTTTTTTCGTCACCCGCGTTACCGCCGATCAATCCCGATTCGAAATCAGGCAACATCCTGCCCGAACCGATGACGATGTCTACGCCCGTCCCTTCGCCACCCGCGAATACCTCGTCATCTACGCGTCCGGTAAAGTCGACGTTGACCTGATCACCGTCTGCGGCAGCGCGCTCAACCGGGTTATAGGTGGTTCTTTGCTCACGTAGCTTTTCGATCATATTATTTAGATCAGTGTCCTCGACACTGGCGACTGGTTTCTCAACTGAGATGTCGCCGAAACCGGCCAGTGTGATTTCCGGAAATACTTCAAACACTGCGGTAAACGTGAGGTCCTTGCCGTTCTCCATCGTGACATCTTCGATTCGCGGCATCCCGGCAGGCGATACATCTTCCTGAGTAATGGCCTCGGAGTAGCACGATTGCATCAGTTCAGAAGAAATTTCTGCCCTGATTCCCTCGCCAAATCGTCGACTCACCTCACGCAAAGGGACTTTTCCAGGGCGAAATCCCTTCAGCCGCACCTGCTTGGCGGTTTCTTTCAGCTTCTGCTGAAATAGGCTTTCTACGTCATCCGAGGGCACGCTGATGTGCAGTTTGCGTTCTAGGCCCTCTGCGACCTCAAGTGTCGATTGCATCTGATCCTTCTCTGGCCACGAGACCAGTTTTTTTAGGTTGTCCATAAGATGTGGTGCGAAAGGAGAGACTCGAACTCTCACACCTTGCGGTACTGGAACCTAAATCCAGCGCGTCTACCAATTCCGCCACTTTCGCGTGTCCCTGAACCCAGAACATCTGGGATCAGTCATTCGCTGACATCTTATAAGACAAGCACCCTGCCCCACCAGAACAGCGAAAGGGCGCGGATTATACGAGACCTAGAGGGGTCGGCTCAACATTGACGCGCCATAACGAAAAACGCGGCCCCTCGACCGCGTTTTTCGTTAGCCTTTACAAAATCAAAACGAATAGCTCAGTCCCATCCGAATCTCGTATCGAGAAGCATCACCACGCCGAGATTCTGGGTTCGTGCGGTCCTCGTCGACGGTGAATGGGAAATTTGCTTGTCGCAGAATGCCCCAGTCTTCATTAAGTAAATTTGTGAAGTTGTCGATCACGAGGAATGCCAAAGCACTGTGACCGTCAATCAGGCCTGGCAATTCCTGGCTAATCCGCAGATCAACCTTTCCCCACCATGAACCGTCCTCGCTATTACGAACCGCACCCGGACGCAATACGTTATCGTTAAAATCTAGGTATGGCGTAAATCCGTAAGGGCTAATGGTCCCATTAAACGTCCTGCTGAAAGGTACACCTCGATTATAATGACCGTATGCTGAGATCTGAGTCGTATAGTCCTTCCAGAAATTTGCTTCCCACTTGAATGTGGCAGTTATCCTATGATCGATACTATAGTTTGATCGAGATAGCACCGTTTCCTGCGGATCGAAGAACGCTCGATTCTGGTAGTTCGAAAACGCTACTGAACTAGTCATCGGGGAAACATCTTCTGCGTCGGTGTAAGCATATCCTAACGACCAATCCATGCCGTTATCGTAGGCTTTACTTATGTAGACAGACCAGCCGAAAGATTCGTCACCTACAGGGCTATTTGTCAGTACAAAAGTTGGCTCTCTTGCCTCGTCGTACTGGGGGTAGCCATCGGCCGTCGTTCCAACCTGTTCAAGGTCCCCATGCAAAACCACGGCAGTATTGTCTGCCTTCGTCATTAAAATGTCCGCATTAACGACATAATCATCTGGCGCATACCAAGTCAGCCCAAGCGCATATTTGACGTCGCTAGGAATCTCAAAGTCCGGATCTAGATAATTTATTTCGAAGTTATCGCCCGTACCTCCCGCCACTGCGTCGAAAAGCTCCTGCGGGATGCCATATCCGGGTCCTGCACCTGCAGGGGCGCTAGCCTCGATAGCTTCGTACACAACATCATTGTCAAAAAGGCTTCGTGTCCCATCTGTGTAGCCAAAAGATCGACCGCGTTGCCCAAACTGTAATACATTGTTAGATGAGAAGTTGTTGGATAACCAAACATTGGGGTTGCCGCCTGAATAAACACCCACGCCTCCCCTTATGATGACGTTTTCGGACGACTCGTAAGTGAAGCCGACCCGAGGTTGAAACAATCCTTCACCATCGATGCTAGTAGAATTTGAGAAGCCATAATCAGCCACGAAAATGGGATTCTCAGCAGGCACATCATCCGTTGAGTACCAGTCGTAACGCATCCCCGCTACCACTGTTAGACGGTCTCCGATGGAAAATTCATCCTGCAAATATAAGGTATTTGCGTCATAACCCCATACCGCAGCCGCGTTGGCTGGGTCGTTGCTAGGTGAATTATTGTAGTAAATGGCGTCAGCAAAGCCATTACGGAAATTTTCGATTCCATCAAAGCGGATCTCCGTTTCGGTGTGCTGCACAAACAAGTTGAAAATACTCAGTTGTTCGGTTTCAAACCCAAACGTCAGATTGTGCCCATCAACATAATAGTTTCCAACCAATGCAAAGTTGGTCACATCGTAATTCAACTTATTTGACTGACGGCTATCGTCGCCGCCCAGGTAAACGTCGACGTCGTCGAGTTCAACCCTAATCTCGCCGAAATCAGTCCCACCTACCGATATCTGGCGATTATCTAGTTCTAGGTACCCAAAGCGAATTTGGGTAGAAAAACTATCCGTCCAATCAGAGTATAAAGTACCTACATAGGAAGTGAGTTCCGCTCCCCGCTCATACAAGTGGTTTTCAAACTCGAACTCATTATTATCGCCATCGGACTGAGTAAAGTTGTTACCATCGTTATAGTTATAAGTAAACGCGAGTCTTTGCGAGTCACTTAGAAACCAATCCAACTTGACAAGAAGTTTCTCATCTTCTTTGTCAAGAGACGTTGGGATGGGACCAGGATCATAAAGATATATGTCTCGAGCAATACTAGCGATTTCGTCTAACTCGGCTTGACTGACTTCTATCTCATTTACAGCACCAGAACCCTCCGGCCCTCTATCAAAAAGATTGGCTCCATCAAGTGCTTCATATGCAACGAAGAAGAATAATTGATCCTCTATAATGGGTCCGCCAACATTGAAACCGTAGCGGTTTTCGTCATAGTCAGAGGTCTGGATGTTGTCTCCTTCCAGTGAATCTGCGCGGAGCCCGTCGTTAGTGAAATCCATAAACGCCGATCCAGATATACTGTTCGTTCCGGATTTTGTTACCGCGTTGATGTTACACGCTGTAAATCCACCGTATTTAGCATCAAATGGAGACAGCTCTACGGACACTTGTTTGAGGGCGTCGTACGAAAAAGGCATCCGCTCGGTGGGATATCCGTTGGAGTTAAGGCCAAATGAGTCATTCAGCCTGACGCCATCAACAGTTAAGCTATTAAATCGCGAATTCTTGCCGGCACATTGTACAGCGTTGATATCGCCTCGCGACTCATCTACGAAAATCCTAGGGTCTGTGCGCACAAGATCAGCTATCGTACGGTTGATGGCTGGTTTTGATTCGAGGTCATCCAGATCAAAGGTTGCGTTTGGTCCGACCGCGACCGGAGCTGCAAGCGCGCTCTCTATAACAACGATCTCATCTATGGAGGAATCGGAGAGCGCAAAAGAGAGGTCTGTTACCTTTCCCAGGTTAAAAGCTACCCCACTTTGAGATTGACTGCCGTAGCCGTTCTTCTCAACGGTGACAGTATAATCATTACCGACAGGTAGGTTTCTGATATTAAAACCACCGGTATCATTTGTCTCGGTTGATCTTGTGAGTGAAGTACCTTTACTTACTACGGTCACTCTAGTCGACCCCAGGCCAACCCCTGAAATGTCGGTGACAACACCACGCAACGATGATGATGTTTCCTGCGCAACGACCTGCCCGGACAGCAGCGATAACACTGCTAGGACAAGCCCCCATCCCGATGTCATTGATATCGTGGAAGCCGGACGCAATAAGTCTTTACTCATATCTATCTCCGATAGCATTGATACAAGTCGGCCCTCACCGACTGAAACAAAATAATGCAGAATTTTGATGCAGATATAAAGCGACTTTGCTCGAAATTAATTTCTCTTTAAACCGCTTTTCAAGAAACTGAAAAAAACCTTCCCAAATCTCGAAAAACTTAGACAAATCCTTACTTAGGCGGGGAATTTGAGACCGTGGCTCCGTCGAATTCTCGACTCATCCATCTTTGGTTCGAACATCGGTACGTAAATGCCGCGTTTAGGGTTGGTAGTAGCCCAGTGTTCAAGGGGCAGCCCATCCCCTAAGGCTTTTACGGCAACTCCTCAACACCACCACGGGTTGTCGCGTAAGGCCAGTCGAATCAATGGTTCCAGTTTTTGTCCTCATCACTACGAGATAGCTTTTCTCGCGGAGAAGCCCTGGTCGCAACGCTTTGGCTGAAAAAAGCCGTAAAAAAGTTGTGTCCTATCGTTAAAACAGAATGTAGTTGGCGATAAGTTAACTCCTGACATTGTGGGCGGTTTAAAAGGTAATTTTAGGAGCGGGAAGACAGACCAGGTTTTTGATCACAGGGTTTTTCTCAAAAACCGCGTGTTCTTTTTGTTTTGATTTTGTTCATGACCTAACGAACCGAATCAACACTCCAGGCATTAGCTTTTTTGCGCTCAAGTGTGACAAACAAAATTATTGTCAATGTATCGGAGGATATTGATGTCGGAAACTAATAGAGATTTTCCACTCTACCCCTACGAAGTCACTAAGGAATCCTTGTCTCGATGTCTGGGTGGCCAAGTTAAGTCTTTTAAGGTCGATAACAGTATGACTGCGGCGGGGGTTTTGGCTGATGCATTTAGGGTAATGGATATTCAGTACGAGTCTGGACACACTGGTCCCCTAAGTTGCTTTCTTAAATGTACGAAAGAAATACCCGAAATAGTGGAAATGTGTCTCTCTACTGGAGTGTATGCCAAAGAAGTCTATTTCTACTCAACACTCATCGATAAGGTTAAAAAAGTCATTAGGGTGCCCAATTGCTACGGCATCTTCAAAAACGAATCTGACGATGTATGTAAGGAATTCTGCTTGGTGCTCGAGGATTTCGACGAAAGTGCCTGGGAGCCTTTCGAATAAATCGAAAAGCCTATGAACTACGAAGACATGATCAACTTCATGCGCGACCTAGGCCACTTTCACTCCGCCTGCTGGGGCGAACCAGTCTCGGCAAAGCCAGGTTTAGGACCTTTTAGGGCACATTGGCAGTCATTGAACGACAACTACTGGTCGGATGATGGCATGACCACTTGGGATCAAGTCCTACCGAAATGGGAAGAGGTCTACGGCCAGCCACTTCTTTCCATGGTGGAACCGAGTGTAGCTGACACCATCAAAAAAATCGCCGAGATTTATAAATCAGATCAAGCTCGGCAAATCCAAGACGCCCTTATAGCCGAGATGCAGACCAGGCCAAGAACCATTACTCACGGGGATGCAAGGGGGAATAACATTTTTAAGTCAAAACATGATGGCACTGTGGGTATTATTGATTGGCAAATTGATGTTCTGCTAGATGATCTAAAGCTGCTTTTCGTTAATATTTGGATCGAATATCTAGGCTTCACCCTTGGCTCGATAGATGGCTATCGAGATCCAAATCAACAACAAGCGAAGGACAACTTTAAAGAATTAATAAAGAGAGCTATGGAGACACTGCATTACTCGGGGTGTCTGCGTTCATTTCAGGCATTCATCGATCGCATAAACTGATAGCCAAAAGCCGATCCGAGACAACAACGCGTAACAGAGTCAGGTTAGCGCAAATAATGCAAAATAATATATCGCTAGATGGGCTCACTCGAAAACGAATTTATCTATTCAGACACGGTGAGGTGAGTTACATAGCAAACGGGCAGTTTGTCAAAGAACCAAATCTGGTTAACCTTTCCGCAAAAGGACAAAAACAGGCGTCCGCGATTGACGAAAACACGAAAAACGTACGCTACGATCGGGTCGTAACGTCAGGTTTAATAAGAACAATACAAACTGCAACGCCAATCGCGGATAGACGCGGAATTAGCATCGAGTCATACCCAGCGTTGATCGAGTATCAATGGTCACCACGTTCCATTGCTGATATGAGTATCGCAAAAATTGGTTTTTTGTTTGAGGATCCGGAATTTCAAACATCAATTGGTGGTCTCGAAACTGTAGATGAGTTCTTTGCACGCATCGTCTCTCAGATAACAAACTTGCTGCGAGAAGATTGGCAGCAGATAGCCCTAGTGCTCCACGGGGCGGTGAACGCCGCCATCATGTGCTGGGTGAATGATCTTGAAATCAATAGGGCGTCGAAATTTGATCAGGACCATGCAGCACTAAATGTCTTAGATTTTGACGTCGACGAAAACGAAGTCATTGTTCGGAAGAGTATCCGGCGTTTCAACATCCCACCCTATTTTGAAGACCTCGAGCCCGAGTGGATGAATTCTTGGGAGTCCACAGCCGCTAAATTCTACGCGGAAAGTCCATCGTTTCCGAGCTGAAGACCTGCGAACAAAAAGTATCAGGACTGCATCTACTATCGGCATTTCAATGTAAGTCGTCACTGCACTGTTGAATAAACCGGAACTTAGACCAGCGACTGGTATACCAAACGCTGAAAGTCACGCTGGTATTCATTGTCCGGCCAAACCCCACGGGTCACTGTACCGTGAACCTGACTGAACACTAGCCCCAATAGTCCTTCCTGAGGATCAGCCCAATAATGAGTGCCCGCTGCACCACCCCAACCATAACAGCCCCGTGATCGAATGCTGGGTTTGCCGGTGATGCCATTAAAAACGGCGACCCCGAGTCCAAAGTGATATCCACGTCCTAGCATTGGCGTAACCATCCCACCGGTATGATTTTCAACCATCAGATCGACCGTTTTCCGGCCCAGCAAACGGACACCATCCAGTTCGCCGCCGTTCAACAACATCTGCGCGAAACGAGCGTAGTCGGTGATGGTCGCGACTACACCGCCAGCATCACCCCCGATCCCAAAATTGATTTGTGGACCCTTGACCTTCTCGCTCACTGCCGCTCTCTCCTGAAGACGAAGCGCGTGCCCATCTGAGTGCCTCGCCATGGCATAGCAATTCGGCAAACGTTCAGCTTGATCTGGCGATACGTAGAAACCTGAGTCGTCCATCCCAAGTGGTTTAAAGATACGTTCCCTGAAAAATGTTTCCATATCCATACCGGACGCTGCTTCAAGGACTGCGCCGAGGATCGAATAGCCAGCATGGTAGATAAAGTGCTTCCCCGGGTGATTGGCGAGCGGTAGCTGCGCCAGGGCGGCCATTCGTTCGCGAGAGTTGATCGCTAAAGGTTTGTAGCCCGCTGACCTAATCATGCCCAGCTGTTCCAGTGGTTTACGATACGTCCGCCGATAGGACATTGGCATATCTGCCAATGACGCAAGGCTCGTGGTGTTGGTCAGACAATCCCGAATCGTGATATCTCGTCGGACAGGTTCAGTGCCACCATCTGCCCGCTGCACCCTCATGTTCTTCAACTCAGGAACGAAGCGCGTCACCGGGTCATCCGGCGTCAGAATGCCTTCTTCGTAAAGCAGCAGGGTCGCCAGGCCTGCCATCGGTTTGGTACTGGAGAACAGTCTAAACAACGTATCTTCAGCCACCGGAGACTGACTTTCGATGTCGCTGTAACCACACCGGTGCGAATACACGAGCTTGCCGTGGCGAAGGACCATGGTGAAAAGATTGGGTGCGTAGTGTTCATCGACAAACTTCTGCATCACCGAACCAATATTCGAAAGTCGTTCAGGATCGAACCCAAGTGCTGCAGGATCACCGGTTTCAAAGGGTTGTGTCATGCTGAGATTCTCGAGTGAATGAAGCGCGGTGGAACATAGCATGTGCGCTTCTAACCATGCACGCGAAGTAATCACACCTCATTCCTTTAGCGGGGGTAATAAGTTAGTTTTCAGTGTATGCAGAGCCGAGTACAAACGATCGTCATCACCGCAATCGCCGATGTGACTAATTGCTACATTCGTTGGCTACATCGATGAGGACCACCCTCGCATCTATTGAAGATTTGGGAACTACCTCATGCATCAGGCCTGGCCGCCGTTTCATGAGAATGTGCTTTGGCTTCTCACCTTTGAGGGTATTGCGGTCAATAGCTGGTGGCTCTTGAGTTCGGTATGGAGCGACAAACACGAAAAGACATGATTTATCCGACGACCGACCAATGTCAGCGCTTTGACGAAAAAGGCTATCTCGTTTTTGAGGCGCTCATCGAGCCTGACCTGAACGAACGGATCAAGGGAGATGTCGACCAAATGATGGATGACATCGCGTATGGTCGCCGCAAGCCGGTGATCAGCTACGACCAGCTGGGCGGGCTGACATCCGAACCAGTCGTAGTAGACCGAGTCGCAGACCTGATGGGTGGCACCCTGTTCACCCATCACCATATTCACGCACGCTGGCAGCTTGAAGGTGAGCTGGGTGTTGAGTGGCACCATGACTACGAGCAGTTTCCCCAGACCAACCGCTCGCACCTAATGGTGCATGTGTTCTTCTATCCGGATGATCTGAACGTAGAGGTCGGCGATCTGTTGGTACTGCCTGGCTCGCACAAACAAGTGATGACACGGGAAGCCGGGATATTCGGTTTCGACGATCTACCGCCGGGTTCCGCTGTGCTGTTCCATAGCGCTATGATTCATGCTCGGCGCCCCAAGCTCGGCGGCCAGCACTACCGACGCTATTTTATCGATACCTCCTATTGTCAGGCTGGGACTCTTTGGCCGGGTCACAGATCCATCGAAAGCATCAACACGATCGCACTGGAGAAAGGATTCGATCTCAACGGGAAGTATGCCTTCCTCTATGACACGAGCCAGTTTCTCGATGCACGGGCAGCCTGGCAACGTTCGCCACAAAAAAATGAAGGCAGTCTGGCACAGGCACCCTGGTTTCCTCCGTTGTCAGAAAGACCCATAACGTCATAATGTTGTTTACCAACGAAGTCGCTCGTTATTTTAAAGCCGCCGGTATTGCGGAGCTACCCGAAGATCTCAATAAGCCGCGACCCGCATCAACCGACAGCCACGATCCCAAGCTGCGGCTGGCAAGTTATGAACGCTGCGTCGCAGCCACGCGCTTGTGGAACGCAGCAGACACCGACGAACAAAGAAGCCAGGTCATCAAAGACTATGCAACCAGCGAAGCACCGATTGATGGGCTCGCCGAACTAATGCAGTCCTTCTTAACGCCAGGACTCCACCGGCTACCACCTGAAGAAATCGAACATACTATGGAAGAATTGGGTCTCTCAGACCCTAACAATAATGTCTTGTCGCGTACTGAACGGCAAGCGTTGGATACAGACGGTTTCGTGAATCTGGGCGTGCTGTTAAACGAAGATCAGCTGAGCGCGATGCGTAAGCGCTATGATGACGCCATCGTCGAAGAGCCAGCACAGAGAAGATATGACGGCATCGGCCGGATCAACGATACCGTGGTCGTCCCTATGAATCGCGATGGCCTACTGGACCCGATCTTCAATCATCCAAGGCTGCTGGCTGCGGTTCGACATCTCATGGGCGTCCACATCAAGTACATTGGCTCAAACTACCATTGCTCGTTACCAGGTTACGGTCACCAAGGCATTCACGCTGACTACATCTGGGGCGTTGAGGGGCCACCGGAAGTGGTCAATGCAGTCTGGATGATTGATGCATTTACGGAGCGCAATGGCGCGACACGCGTGGTGCCCGGTTCACATCGATGGGCACGACATCCAACCGGTGATCTGGTCAACGGAGAACCCCGTAATCTTGACGCACCGGTAGAGGGTCAGGTAACGCTTACGGGCGCCGCCGGATCATGCTTTGTCTACAATGCACACCTCTGGCATGGCGGTACGCAGAACCAAACGCCCAGACTCAGACGTGCACAGCATGCCTTATTTTCACGATCCAATCGTCCCTCATCAACCGATGTCCCCGCTGTCATCGACGAGACCGTATTCAAACGACTCGGAAGGCTTGAGCGTGCGATACTCGACGTAGGTCCAGAACATATAGGCGAGTTCTAGTCGTTCTGCGATCTGGTCGTACCTGAATTGTTGCATTTTCAACGCAGTATCTACGACACATTTCCTCGTTCCGACGTGGACCTATCTTATAGCCACCGGCCAGTGGCATCTCATTGGAATTTTGGGTGAATACAAAGAGGTTGAATCTGGAGCGCACGGTCGAGAGGGCCTCGCCCGCGACTGGCATGAGTATTGGCGGCTATTAGCGCTATCTTGAAAAATTGGGGTGGACGATGGGGCTTGAACCCACGACCGCTGGAATCACAATCCAGAGCTCTACCAACTGAGCTACGCCCACCATTGATCGATCGGATCACGCCCAATCACCACCGGGCAGAATTGGTACGCCCGGCAGGAATCGAACCTGCAACCCTCGGCTTAGAAGGCCGATGCTCTATCCGATTGAGCTACGGGCGCAGAAAACTAAGATCCAAATTTGGTCGGGGTAGAGAGATTCGAACTCCCGACATCCTGCTCCCAAAGCAGGCGCGCTACCAGACTGCGCTATACCCCGTATTTTTGTCTCCGGAATGGCTAAACCAGACCGGACTGGAATCGGGGGCCGATTCTAAACGCCGCCACGCAAAACCGCAACGAATGCGGCGTTAGGATGCGCGTGCAGAGCTTGTAGGCCATAATCCTCAGCCATGACCACACTATTCATCTCAGATTTGCATCTGACCGAGGACCAACCTCGCCTTGCAGACGCGTTCATTTCGTTTATCGATGAACATGCCCGTCAGGCAGAAGCGTTGTACATACTCGGAGACTTTTTTGAAGTCTGGCTGGGCGATGATGACGAAACCGCTTTTAATGCAAGCATCATCGATGCTCTGGCCGCTCTTCCGATCGACAAGTTCATCATGCACGGTAACCGTGACTTCCTCATTGGAGAGACCTTCTGCAAAGCGGCTGGATTGACCCTACTCCCGGATCCGACGGTTCTAGACATCCACGGCATAAAGGTGCTCTGCATGCATGGTGACAGCCTCTGTACCCGTGATGCACAGTACATGACTACGCGCAAGATGCTGCGTAACCCTGAATTTCAAAAGGAACTGCTTTCTCAGCCACTCGAAGTACGCGCCAGTGTCGCCAAAGATGCACGTGACAAGAGCAAAGCACACACGCGTGAGACAGCTCTGGAGATCATGGACGTCACCCCAGATGAGGTTATACGCGAATTAATATCTCACGGCACAACACTACTTGTGCACGGCCATACTCATCGCCCGGCGATCCATGAACATGCGCTGATCAACAACACGTCAGGGACGCGTATCGTGCTGGGAGACTGGAATCGTCAGGCATGGTATCTACGCTGGGATGACAACGGGTATGACTTGCGGTCGTACGATATCTGAACAAATCATGTATAAGACTCTGCTTTAACAGTAACAATTATATAATTGAATATTAGAAACTTTATAATTGCCAGAACACCCGATGCATGGTTGCGTCAGGTCAACAATCACCTGCCAGAACTGCTGATTGATCATGCCAACTGCGAAAAAAAAGCAGCTGGAACCGCGCTCAACCTGATGTTCCGTTATGTAGACAATACTGAGCTCTGTAAACAGCTCTCGAAGCTCGCACGTGAGGAGCTCCGCCATTTCGAGCAGGTACAAGCAATCATGAACGAACGAGCCATTGTCCCCACGACCCTCTCTGCCTCGCGTTATGCCGGGGCGTTACGAGGTGATATCCGTCACACCGAACCCGACCGACTGCTTGATACCTTAATCGTTAGTGCCATCGTGGAAGCACGAAGCTGTGAACGTTTTGAACGACTGTGCGAGGTCGTCGACAGTGAGCTTGCTGATTTCTACGGCTCCTTGCTGAAATCTGAAGCTCGCCATTTCGAGACATATCTTGGGTTCGCAAATGATCTCGTGGATAAAGAGGGTACCGATCTTCAGATATTTGAAGCCAGACTGACGCATTTCTTAATGCGAGACGCGGCACTCATGACTGAAAACGACAAGCAATTTCGTTTTCATAGTGGCCCCGTCGCGAAAATAGAATGAAGGCCGGTGATCGTTTACAGAAACGGCGCTTGAACCGCCTCAGATGTTGCCTGCTCATCGGAGTTGGTTCATTTAATATTGACTGGGGATTATAGGACGCGGCCGTATACAGCCGGGTGACATCATGAGTGACCCAGGCCCGCCTGGACTACGCGTCTGCAACACCATTTGTATACGCACCTGGGTTTTCTCCTGGGGCCCTCGGATACCGCCGTTTCGCTCGTACGCAGATGACCGCCAGTTTAGCCGCTATCTCTTTCGCCAATAACACGGTGCCGATACGATCGATGACCTACCGGAGTTCCGTATGCATGATCAGGCGTTGTTGGCTTCGAGTTGCTGCATTCCTCTGCCTCTGGACACGTCAGCCTTGGCTAGATCGTTCCGTGCCCTCTCGATCATATCGAGATAAGACTGATCCACGTCTCCTGTGACATAGCGTCCATCGAACACGCTACAATCGAGCTCATTAACGTCGTCGTTGATGCCCAGTGCGCACTCTCTCAGATCGTCGAGATCCTGGTACACCAGCCAGTCAACGCCGAGATACCGGGCGATGCCCTCCTCTGTCTGCCCGTGTGCCACAAACTCGCTCGCCACTGGCATGTCTATCCCGTAAACATTCGGATAGCGTACTGGCGGTGCGGCAGATGCTAGGTAGACGTTGCGTGCACCAGCTTCTCTCGCCAACTGAACAATCTGTTTCGTCGTCGTACCGCGGACGATTGAGTCGTCGACCAGCAGGATATTCTTGTCCTGAAACTCAAGCTGGACTGTATTGAATTTCCTTCGAACCGAATGCGCCCGTTCATCCTGCCTGGGCATGATGAACGTTCTACCTATGTAGGGATTCTTCACCAACCCCTCTCGGTACTTCACGTCCAATCGATGCGCCATCGGTAGCGCCGCAGTACAACTCGTATCGGGAATCGGCATAATAACGTCGATATCGTGGTCTGGGTGCAGCCTCAGGACCTTATCGGCCAGCTTTTCACCCATACGCAACCTCGCCTTATGCACGGATATGCCATCAATCACGGAATCCCTTCTCGCAAAATAGACAAACTCAAACACGCAGGGGTTGTAGCTTTTCCTCGGGACACACTGGCGAACATGCAGGTCACCATCGTGACTGATGTAAACCGCCTGTCCGGGCAGCACGTCCGCGACAAACTCGAATCCCAACACATCGAGCGCAACGCTCTCGGAGGTGATCATAAACTCCGGTTTACCAGACGTCGTTTCCCGCTTGCCATAGCATAGTGGCCGAATGCCATGAGGATCGCGGAAGCCAATGATGCCCTTTCCAATAATCATGGCAACAACAGCGTAGGCACCAACCGCTTGTTCAGCCACAGCCGCCACCGTGTCAAAAAAGGCATCGGCCGTATCGGCATTACCGCGTGACGCCAGCTCGTGAGCAAATATATTGAGTAAGACCTCGGAATCTGAAGAGGTGTTGATATGTCTTTGTTCCGACTCATACAACAACTTTGAAAGGTCGCGGTCGTTGGTCAGATTCCCGTTGTGAGCAAGGCAGATGCCAAAAGGCGAATTGACATACATGGGCTGGGATTCTTCGGAACTCTGGCTACCTGCGGTGGGGTATCGCACATGCGCGATACCCATGTTGCCACGGAGGGTATCCATGTCCTCTTGCCGGAAAACGTTTCGAACAAGTCCGTTGGCCCGCCTTAGATTTAGTCGACGGTGATCCGTCGTGGCGATACCCGCAGCATCCTGTCCACGGTGTTGTAATATCGTCAAAGCATCATAGAGATGGTAGGCGACGCTCGATTGAGCAACCATTCCTACTACACCACACATGACTGCATCTCCGCGTTGTTAATCATGAACCGACCCCAGGATTCATGGGGAGCATAATACCGGCGTCGGCTCCAACCCCCTAGCATCAATTGGAAAAATCGGAGAAAAAATACTAAAACCGACAAACCGAAGCCTCAATTCATACCTTGAGATCACATGCTGCCAGAGATGGGAAGGTCTGGGACCTCCGGCACTTGCACTTCGTGCCCGAAGATAGTCACCTGCAGCCACGTGGATGTTGCCGTAAGACGCGGGATCAGGATCGCTCGTTGCCACCACTCATCCTCATGAACAGGCATAAGATTCATCACCCCAGCCAGGATGACTACGATGACTGCACCACGACCAAAACCAAACAACATTCCAAGAAAACGATCCGTGCCGGAGAGTCCAGCGACGGTCACCAGGTGAGAAATCAGATTATTCAGCAGGCCGCCCACGATCAGCGCGATGACAAATAGACCGCCATAGCCAATCATCAGCCGAACAAATGGTGTCTGAATCTGCTCGATGAAAAGGTCGGCCGCACTTGATCCCAACAGGCTCGCAATAACTATTGCCGCAATCAACGACACCAGTGATAGCGCTTCTTTGACAAATCCTCTCTTGATGCTGATTAGCATTGATATCACGACAATACCAATGATGATCCAATCAATCACCGTCACTTGATCCAACATCAGCCCCCAAGTTGTCCGGCATCATCTTCCAGACGATACCTTACGATCCGACCCTGAATTTTGAAGTCTCGTGCTATTTCATCAGCAATACTGCTGAGCTCGGCGCGTTGCACCATGGGCCCGATAAATACGCGGTAGGTTTCGCCTCCATCGGTTTGTGCCTGAATAATATAGGTTCGGTGTTCGGCGTTGCGCATGGTTTCGCGCAGCGCCAGGGCGTTCGTATAGTCCGAAAAACTACCCAATTGCAGGCTCCAACTCACGGGTAGTCCGTTAGCATCAAGTGCGAACTCCTCTGGTTCCATCGTCTCAGCATAATCACGAGGATCCGATACGAGTTGAGGAATCGCCTCTTTACTTGCACTCTCCATAGCGGCCATACGCGATGAAATATCTTCGACAGAAAGCTCGCGAAGAGCGATCACTGGTGGCTCCGGGATTTGAGTCTTCAGACGTGCTCGTTCTTCAGAGTTACCATCGAACAGCATAGGAAGAATAATGATCGCGAGTGCGATCAGCACGATGGCCCCTGTGACGCGTTGTCTTAATTTAGATTCCACGCTGTTCTGATTAATCCGGCACTAGTTCGTTCAGAATCTGTGCGACCAGTGACACCGAACCAAAAACAACGATGAGATCGTTGGGTTGACTCATTGCCATCAAGGCCCCCCATGCAGTGCTTACTTTATCATACCGTCCTTCGACCCACCCACCCTGGTATACCGGCAATCCGGCCATGAACGTGGTTGAATGGCAAGTTTCTCCTGTTGTGCAAATGAACATTTTGTCAACCCAGGATTTTGCGGCGATCAGCATCCGGTCTACATCTTTATCTAACTGGGCAGCAAATAATCCGAGTACTCGAGTGCTTTCCATTTCAAGTGTCCACCGACATACTTCCTCTCCAAGAAAGGTCACGGCATCAGGATTGTGTGCGATGTCTAGAACAATGTCTCGGTCATAAATCCTAATCAATTGACACCGGCCCGTCATGCCCGCTGTAGACGACACCTCATCCAACGTCTCCTGAGATAGCGATAACCCTCTGGACCACCACGCTCGCGCCGCGGTGATTAGGCTGTCACGAGGCAATCCACCAGGTTCCAGCGACGATATCGATAGCATGAGTGGGTATCCATCCTGCCCCAATCCGATACAGTGGTCATCGAAATCCTGTCCTCGAATAGCGAGTGGTGTACCAAGGGTCCTTGCGTAATCAACGACACTCATCGGCGGTGATGGCTCGCCAACAATGCAGGGTACACCGGGCCGTTGAATTCCCGCTTTCTCTCGTCCGATCGCCTCTCGATCAGAACCTAGCCATTGGGCATGATCTAGCGCCACCCGAGTAATGACCGAAACACTAGGTTCGAACCCATTGACGGGATCAAGTCGGCCGCCCAACCCAACCTCCATAACGGCCACATCTACTCGTTCTCGATGGAATAACCAGCCAGCCGCCAGAGTGAAGTAGTCGAACTGACTCGGACCGGCTGTTTTCAGCCCAATAACACCAGCGCTTGCCCTGATGTGTTCAAACGCAATCACGATATCCGCATCACTCGCAGGTTCACCGTTGATCCTGATGCGTTCATTAAATTGATTTAGATGGGGCGAGGTCAGGACTCCTACAGACAGCCCTTGTGCAGTCGCGATCTCAGCGATAGCCATACACGTAGACCCTTTTCCGTTGGTCCCCGCGATAACGAAAACATGGGGTGCAGGTTTAGAAATACCAAGCTGCCGCGCGATCTGGGCAACACGTGCAGGAGTTCCCTCGAACCATTCATGTGACCGAGGGACCGACTTCCAGTCAGCAGCAAGTGCCTCGCACCACTCCTCCAGATTCACATAAGATGATTTGGGCGCCACCACTGACAGGCTTCTTCTAGGCGCCGTCCATCGCTGATCTCATCTCGCCCACGAGGTCGCACACTGCCTGAATAAGGGCAGTCGTATCCTTCTTGTGGGATTCCATCAGACTGACGATAGCAGCACCCACAACAACACCATCACACAATTGGGCTATCTCGTTCGCCATGTCACCATTTTTGATTCCAAATCCAACCAACAGTGGCACTGTGGCTTTCGGTTTAAGCCGTTCCAGATTACCAGCCACTGAATCGACCTGAATCGTTGATGCACCGGTCGTGCCTTTTAAAGAGACGTAGTAAGCAAATCCACGAGTCCGGTGAAAAATGAAATCCGCACGGTCGTCCGTCGTTGTAGGTGCTAACAGGTACACCGGATCAATGCCATGGTCGATCAGGAAACCATCCAATACAACCGCTTCTTCAGGAGGGCTGTTCACGGTGATCGTACCATCCACTCCGGCGGATGCAGCCGCCTTGGCAAATGGTTCATAACCCATGTTTTCGATTGGATTAAGGTAACCCATCAAGACGATTGGTGTCTCGTTGTCCTGCTTTCGGAAACGAGCCGCCAGGGACAATGTATCCTGCAATGACACACCCTGTGCAAGCGCCCGATCTGCCGCACTTTGAATCACCGGTCCATCTGCTTCAGGATCGGTAAATGGAACCCCCAATTCAATCATCGATACACCGGCGTCCACCATGGCATGCATCAGTGGAACCGTAACATCGGGCGTCGGATCGCCAGCGACGAGGTAAACCACCAGCGCTTTTTTCTGGTCTCGACGGAGCTGGTCAAACAGGGTGGTAATTCTGCCCATGTCTCTCCCTCTCAGTTTAGTGAGATCCCATCAATACGCGCGAGCGTGGGGATATCTTTATCGCCGCGGCCGGACAGATTGATGATGACAATCTCTTCTGATGACATTCCAGCGGCCAATTCCATGGCGTATGCCACCGCATGGGATGACTCCAAGGCTGGAAGAATGCCCTCCAGTTGATTAAGCGATCGGCAGGCGGCCAATGCATCAGTGTCATCGACGGCCACATACTCTGCGCGACCGCTCTCTTTGAGCCAGGCATGCTCAGGACCTACCCCTGGGTAGTCCAGACCAGCCGATACTGAATGAGTGTCGGAGATCAATCCCTGGGCATCCTGCATCAGTAACGTACGGTTACCGTGCAAGACTCCAACGGTCCCCCGATTTAGAGGGGCGGCGTGGCGACCTGTATCGAGGCCTTCCCCTGCAGGTTCAACTCCGATCATGCGAACCGAGTGGTCGTTAATGAAGGGATAAAATAGGCCCATGGCATTGGATCCACCTCCAACACACGCGATCAGAATATCCGGCAGACGATCGTAATTCGAAATGCACTGTCGACGAGTTTCCTCGCCAATCACGGATTGAAAATCGCGCACTAGCATCGGATAAGGATGGGGGCCCGCAACGGTACCAATGATGTAGTAGGTATCATCAACATTGGTGACCCAATCTCGTAACGCCTCGCTCAATGCATCCTTTAATGTCTTTGAGCCGCTATCTACCGGGATGACGTTGGCCCCAAGCAATTTCATACGATAGACGTTCGTCGACTGGCGCTGGATGTCCTCAGTCCCCATATACACGTGGCACTCAAGTCCAAGTCGAGCAGCAACTGTCGCGGTTGCCACGCCGTGTTGTCCCGCCCCGGTCTCTGCAATGATGCGGGTCTTACCCATGTGTTTCGCGAGCATCGCCTGGCCAATACAATTATTTACCTTGTGAGCACCTGTATGGTTGAGATCCTCACGTTTCAGCAGAATTCGCGCACCACCCACCTCTTCCGTTAGTCGCCTCGCAAAATAGAGCGGCGACTCACGCCCGACATAGTCTTTCAAATCCGCAGCCAGCTCGGCCTTAAAGTCGCCATTGTCCTTGAGCCGAAGGTATATAGACTCTAAATCATCCAGCGCTGCCATCAGAGTTTCCGATACAAATCGGCCGCCAAACTGGCCAAAGTGACCGGTTTCGTCAGGCATGACGCTGGGGACTTCATTATGCGTGCTTGTCCGGGCATCAGCACCGGCATCGGAGGCGATTCTATCTTGTGTTTCATCGGTCATCTTCAGTTCTCCATGTCGGCTTGCCGAACTGCTGCGACAAAGGCGCTCATTAATTGTCTACTTTTCCGGCCTGGTCTTTCATTGGCAGACTCAATCCCAGAAGCCACATCCACGGCAAACGGTCTGACACTGCAAATCGCGGATGCCACGTTATCCGGATCAAGGCCACCTGCAAGAACCAATGGTACGTCACTCGAGACGTGATGCCATTTCACCGTCTCACCACTGCCACCAAATACGACTTCGCCCGTCCGTTTCTTGGTGTGTTTATCGATGAGAACCGCGCGTGCATCTGGGTAATCAGATGTCAGCGATGGTACTTCCAGCGTTGACGAAACCCGCACGGCCTTCATATAAGGACGCTCAAAGCTCCCACAAAATTCTGCCGTTTCATCGCCATGAAACTGCAACAAGTCCAGATAGGGTAGTGCTGACCTGACATCGTTGCGATCTGGATTGACAAACACACCGACCCTGACAACAAACGCAGGCACAGCAGCGCTCAGCCCAGACAAAGTCTCGATTGATACAAAACGTTTACTACCTTTGTAGCAATTGAAGCCGATCGCGTCGGCGCCCAATCCGATGGCTGCTGAAATATCATCATTATGAGTCAACCCACAGAATTTTATCCGTGTTCGCACGATGTAAGGGCCGCCAACCGAGAAAGCGGACGATGTTAACAGCTTCCTATCGAGCTTTCGCGTCCTTTGATTTAGCTTCCTGGTTCAGGTGTTGTCAGCAACGACAGGAGGTGCGGCAATCGGGGTCCTGGTGGCAGGTCCCATTGCTCAGGATAGATCACGTCTGTCAGATATAGGCCCGCTGGTGATGCGGTAACGCTACCAAGATTACGGTTCCTTGCAGCGAGCAGGTCACCCGCCCACTCAAAGGGTTTCTCACCCGCACCAATGTCCATCAACACACCTGCAATATTTCGCACCATGTGGTGCAGAAATGCGTTCCCTAGGATATCCAGGATCACAAGATCGCCCTCTCGGCGGACGTTGAGATGTAGAACACATCTTATGGGTGACCGTGCCTGACAACTGGCTGCCCGATAGGATGTAAAATCATGCTCACCTAGCAGTAGCTGCGCCGCTTCATGCATCTTTGCCGCATCTAGAGTGCGGTGATCACGCGCCATCAGATGGGACATGAGACCGGATCGAATACGACTGTTGTGAATCACGTAGTGATATCTGCGTGCTGTCGCAGAGAAGCGCGCACTAAAGTCATGGGATACACGACAAGCCCAGTCTACAGAAATATCGTTCGGAAGCCTTGCGTTGGTTCCCTCTGTCCACGCCTTATCCGGGCGCTCATTATCGACGTCAAAATGCACAACCTGGCGTGTTGCATGGACACCAGTGTCGGTCCTTCCTGCACAAGTCAATGTCAGTTGATGATCCGCGATTGAAGCGAGCGCGTTCTGCAGGGTGGATTGAACGGTTAGGACATCAGCGCCCTGGTACTGCCATCCGTGGTAGCGGGATCCATCGTAGACTATGCCCACGGCAACTCTCTGAGACGCCAAACTACGTACCAATTAATCGAAGCTGGGTTCGAAATAGAATCCAGAGCCTAGTCGTCAAGATTACTCAACAGTTCGTTGGCTGCAGCAACATCTTCATCAGATCCATTTGCGACAACTTCCTGAAGCAGACTTCGTGCGTCATCTGTATCACCCATGTCGATGTAGGCTCTGGCCAGATCCAGTTTTGTCCCATCATCTTCATTGGCGTCAACATCGTGTTCTTCATCTTCCGCCTCCATATCCAGGACCAACTCGTCATCGTCGACCGATAGATCAAGATCGTCCCCATCCTCCTCGGCGGATGCCATACGAGATGCCAATTTGCTACGTTCAAACGTATCCGCCAATGACGGTTTCTGATCGGGTGCCGCCATTGACTCCCGTACCTGCGTGGCACCAAATGGTTGCGAGAGGTCACCACCATCCTCATGTCGACGCCGCATAAAGACGAGCAACCCAGCAGCGAGCGCAGCACCCAAAAGTACAAGTCCACCCATGATATGCGTGTTCGTCAGAAGAGAGCCTGACGGCTGTGCTTCAGGTCCTGGTGTTGAAGCAGCGGCGTTACGCATTTTGAGAATTTCATTCTGCATTAACACAATTTGTTCGTTCTTAGCTGAGACCAACGAAATCAACGTTTCCATTTGTTCGTTAAGTTCATCAAGGCGAGTACTTATTTCCGCATTGGCACGACGCGCGCGATCAAGGTCTTCGCCTGTCATGGCCAGTTCATTCTCAAGGACCGCCGTGCGACCATCTCTGGCACCGCTGTCAGAGATATCTCCTACCGTGCTATCGTTCCTTGGTGATTCAACAAGCTCTCCATAACTCGTATCACGACCTGTAGACCCATAGGAGGAACCGGTTCGACGGGCTCCATCCGATTGTGTGCCCTGCTTGCCAGAGCGATAGCTTTCAAACTCGGCATTGTGATACTCAACTTCGGACATGGCTTCAGCGGAAGACAGGGCGCGAATCTCTCCAAGGTCGGGGACTCTAAGAGCGTAACCAGTCTTTAGCAAATTCACGTTTCCATTGATAAAAGCTTCTGGATTAGCTTCAACGAGAGCCAACATCGTCTGTTGCACGGTAACAGACCGATTGGGACGAACCTTCGAAGCGACATTCCATGATGTATCGCCCGGCCTCGTCATCCCATATTCACCATTAGCAAATTTACCTTCCTGCACGAGTTCCAGTCCGTAGGTGGTGGACATGGTGGTCAGCAGCACGCAAATCAATACGAGTCTACGAATGATCATCTTCCTACTGTTCCCTTGCGTCTTTGCTCACACGTCATTCTTTCTATCACAGCCCGCACCGGCCGATGCATGGCGAGCACGGATCGTCATGTTATCGCTTGTGAATAAAAATCTATTGCAGGCCCATCACGCACAAATCACAAAAAGAGGTGGTCCCCATCGCTAACGTAAACCGCCCCGGCCATCTGAACAGCGCGCTATTGTCGAACACCTCCTTACATCTCTCACCCAAACCCTGTTTCTCACCGCTCTGACCTCTACCTTGACCGGCCTTGTAAGCACACACATCTGAAGTCAGTTGGATCGTTCGACGGTCTATTGTCTGATGCTGGTTACTCCATAAAAACATGTCGTTAAGTATCAATTATTAAAGATGCGTTAGCAAAACTTCCGCGATTTGTATGCTGTTCAAAGCTGCCCCCTTGCGTACGTTGTCGGATACCACCCAAAGGTTGATTCCGCACGGATTGGCTAGATCTTTCCTTACACGCCCAACAAACACCGGGTCGGTACCGGAGGCATCAGGCACGGCCGTCGGATATCCAGCGTCTTCTCTCTCATCGATCAGACAGATACCCTCCGACTCGTCAAGTAGACGCCTTACTTCTGAGACCTCTATCGGTGTTCTGGTTTCGATGTGGACAACTTCGGAATGCCCGTAGAACACAGGAATACGAACACATGTAGGATTAACAGACATATTGTCATCTTCAAATATTCGCTGGGTTTCCCATACCATCTTCATTTCTTCGTTTGTGTAGCCGTTGTCTTCAAAAGCGCCGATGTGAGGAATCGCATTGAATGCTATCTGTTTGCTGAACACAGCCGCTTCAATGGGTTTGGCGTTCAGAAGATTTGCAGTCTGCGCTGCCAGTTCCTCGACACCCTTCTTACCGGTACCTGAAACTGCCTGGTAGGTCGCAACATTAATACCCTTGATGCCGACTGCATCCATAATGGGTTTCAACGCCACGACCATCTGGATGGTGGAACAGTTGGGATTTGCGATAATTTTCCTCGTCTTGTAATCGAGCAATCGATGTACATTGACCTCCGGAACAATCAGCGGGATGTCCGGTTCACGCCTGAAATAGGATGTATTGTCGATAACAACACAACCTACTTCGGCCGCCTTGGGCGCGAACTCAGCAGATACTGAGCCCCCCGCAGAGAACAATGCAATATCAACCTGACCAAAATCGAAATCAGCGAGACTCTCGACTCGAGTTGAACGCCCATTAAAACGGATTGCCGTCCCGGCACTTCGCTCACTCGCAAGTGGATAGATTTTCTTGATAGGGAACTGACGTTCTTCGAGCATCTCGAGCATGACCTCCCCGACTGCTCCGGTCGCACCAACCACCGCTACATTAGCCTGTTCCATAATGATCTCCTGCACGCTCCAATCATTGAGACCTCAAAGTCTATTAGACCTCTTTTAATAGCTCAATTTTATATTTATTATCATTATCATTACTAAAAGTAATAGGTATACCCCAAAACCACTCGCACCGACTTGATCAAGATGCTCGACACCACAACAATGCTTGCGTTCGTCAACATCGTCGACGAAGGTTCTTTCTCGGCAGCAGCCAACAAGCTTCATCTCAGCCAGCCAGCGATCAGCAAGCGAATCGCCGTCCTGGAACGTCAACTCGACTGTCAGGTCTTCGACCGTGTCAATCGGACCGTCGTGCTCACCAATGCGGGACGGATTTTGTACGAAAGGGCGAAAGCTATCCTCCGGGACCTCAATGACGTCACCAGGATCATTGAAGATCTGGGAAGTCACCCAACTGGACTACTTCACCTTGCGACGACCCATCACATCGGTCAATGGCGGTTGGCAGTACCTCTGAGGTTATTCCAACAGCGCTACACCAACATCAGCCTTGATCTTAATTTCCTGGATTCGGATGTTGCTTACCAACAGGTATTGTCCAACGAACTCGACCTTGCTCTGGTGACTTTTATGCCCTCGAATCTACCGTCAGAACTGGTACACCAGGCTGTCTGGCATGATCCCTTGGTGATCGTTTGTGCACACCAACATCCACTGGCAGAGGAATCAGCTGGAGGGACAGTATCAATCGACCGGCTAATGTCTTTCGATGCTGTCCTCCCTGACACCACAACGTACACGGGTCGTATTGCCCATCATCTCTTTGCAAAACACGAGGACACAATCAAAGTACACACAACAACCAATTACCTCGAGACGATCCGTATGCTGGTCAGCATAGGACTAGGTTGGAGCCTGCTGCCCCAAAGCATGGTTGATGATCAGATGTGCCAGATTTCACAACCTCATTTGAACGCGAGCCGAACCCTGGGGTTCATTCACCATCAGCGCAGAACATTAAGCCGGGCCGCCTGGGCATTCATCGAGACAACGATGGCATCGAGCAATATCCCAACGGCAGTCTCCGCGGCTGACATCCTCAGCTGAGGTCCGGTCCCACAGAGGTCACCTCACTGTTCTGACCTCGATGCCTGAGGACATGATCTGCCAACACAAGCGTCAGCATCGCTTCAGCAATTGGCGTTGCGCGAACACCGACACACGGATCATGACGCCCCTTGGTCACCACCTCGACTGGCTTACCGTCGATGTCCACCGAGCGACCCGGTGTGGTAATGCTCGATGTGGGCTTTAGCGCAATGTTCACATGAATGTCCTGACCAGTTGAAATACCTCCCACGATGCCACCCGCATTGTTGCTCATGAACCCGTTCGGCGTCATTTCATCACGGTGCTCGGTACCCGTCTGCTCAACAACATTGAACCCAGCACCGATTTCGATTCCCTTGACTGCATTGATACTCATCATTGCGTGGGCGATTTCTGCATCGAGTTTGTCAAAAACAGGTTCTCCAAGACCTGTAGGGACGTTGCTCGCCACTACCGTGACACGGGCACCAATCGAGTTACCGTCTCGTCGCAGGGCATTTATCATATTTTCCATTTCCTGGACACGCGCCGCGTCTGGACAAAAGAAAGGGTTGTTTTCGACCTCGTCCCAGTCCACTGTCTGGACCTCGATATCCCCCATCGCTGACAGATAACCTCGGACGGAAATCCCGTAAGCTTCTTCCAAGAAGCGACGGGCGATCGCGCCAGCGGCAACGCGCATGGCGGTTTCCCGCGCAGACGCCCTTCCACCACCTCGATAGTCCCGGGTTCCGTATTTCTTGAGATAGCTGTAGTCAGCATGAGCCGGACGAAAGATATTCTTGACATCCGAATAATCCCGAGAGCGCTGGTCGGTGTTGTGAATCACGAGACCAATACTGGTACCCGTCGTCAGACCTTCGAAGACCCCGGAAAGAATGCTCACGGCATCAGGTTCTTTCCGCTGTGTGGCATAACGGGATGTGCCGGGTTTGCGACGATCCAGGTCTCTCTGAATGTCTTCTTCAGTAATCGGAAGACCTGGCGGACACCCGTCGATCACGCACCCCAACGCCGGGCCATGACTCTCACCAAAGGTCGAAATCCTGAACATTTGTCCAAATGAGTTACCTGCCATGACGGCCCACTACCCTGCAGAGTGATTGCACAGTTTGCTCATACGGCTACTGGCGAGCCTTAGTGTAGGCATCTTTGTTTTGCAGCACCACCATTTAAGGGAACGCCAAAGAAGCCTGCATACAGAATCGCTGTCCTTGTAGATTCATGAATACCGGTCTTTAGGTGCTATCACGCCTACTGACTGATCAGGACGAGTTCCACTCGATCAATCGTTGCCTGATCAATCGGCGCCAAGGGTCCAATCCCATATGCTTCGATTCGGGTCGGGCTGACGCCACGATCAACCAGTTGCATCATGAGTTCCTCGGCCCTTGCGGTGGTGCGCCGAACAGCCTCCCCGACCGTTTCGCCTCGCCGCTTGCGTTCATGCACAACCACCGCGAAACGATACGTATCCTGGCTGACTGTCCATTCAGCAATGATATCCAGTTCTTGCGACAATCGAGACTCATCGACAAGATAACGACCATCACGAACCAACTTCGCTGCGAGGCTTGCGAAGGAACTTGCATCGCCACCTGCATCGATCACGGTGACGTTGACGTAGAGCTTTCGGGTGCCGCGCAATCCAATGTAGACCATACGAATCGTGTCACCTTCCTCAGCAATGAAGTAACGTTGATCCTGATCCGGTCCATAGAGAATCGATTCTCCAAATACTCCGTTCGCCCAATCGTTCGAACTCCCGCACGATCGACCGTCGCAACTGAACAGCATCGTACCTTTTTCTGTCAACAGCGATTCATAGTAAGACGCGACGACATCGGGACGCTGCTCGGATGGTACAAAGTACGTCGTCGATGTACGCGTACCCTTTACGAATCGGGATACCTCGGGTTTGACAATGGTATTCGTTCGTTTCATGGCACCAAGCATAAGCTCACGATTTGCGACCGCCATATCTTCGGTTACGCTAACCACTTCTGCTGAGGGGTATCGCCAGGAATCATTCGCAGCCACACTGCTGCCAACCAGCAACCCCAGCAAGAGCCAGCCGATCTGACTCGGCACCCGGGGGGCAGCGATTTTAATTTGATGATCCATGTCAGACTGTAACCTCTGTTGTTCGCAATCTTTCCGCCCTCAATCAATCTCTCCGACTCAGCGTTCGCAGGGTCGTGCTCCATCAACGACATGCCAAGAATAGTCCCCGGCTGTGCGGAAACCAAACCACATAAGATAGGCTACCATATGACCGATCACCGGCTGACGCCAGACGAGTCGAATATCGCGTTTAGTGGTTTCCGACGCTATACCCACATACATACTGACGAGCAGATCAAGAATTCCTTTCGGGCCGTCTGGCGGCAATAACGCATTGTCCCTCATACTTTGAACATCAGGATACGCCGTATCCCGAACTAGTTCTGCTGTCTCTCGGTCTCGAGGTAACTGAGTCGATACTGAAGGCGTCGTAGATATCTTTGATCCAGAGGAAAGAATACGCGATGTCCAACTTCATGGAGAAGAACTTCGACGAACTGGAAATCGGTCAGGATGAGGATTGCCTCGACCACCAACAGCTGACGGAGGATGATAATCTAGGCATCCTTGTCGCGTTCGAAAGTGTCGATCACCTCTTACCGGAACAAAAAATCCAATTTAATCAGTTTCAACACGCGCTTATATACAGTCGCAGCAGCGAGACGCTCCACTTTTCTCACGTGAACCCGAACCTGTCATCGGAAATATGAGTGGTTCGGCAGGCGAACTGCGTACCGGATCAGCCTATCAACCCGATACTGCCCGAGTAGTTACCCCCTTTAGCAACGCTCAACGTCGCTAACCGCCGCGTCAAAGGTCAGTTGTTAGCGTAAGGTCTGTGGTATCTGCGATTTAGGACGATAGCTCAAGCAATAGTTTGTTGATTCGCTGAACATAAACAGCAGGTTCTTCTAATTGAGTCCCTTCTGCCAGGGCAGACTGATCGTACAGAATCATCGCGAGTTCTGAGAATCGCGATTCCTCCTGCTCCGCATCCAAACGTTCGACCAGTGGATGATTTGGGTTCAACTCAAAGATTCTTTTGGCGTCAGGCACCGCTTGACCCGCCGACTCCAGCATCTTCCGCATCTGCATGCCCATCTCATCATCACCCGTCACCAGGCAACCTGGCGAGTCCGTGAGACGATGGCTGATACGAACTTCCTGTACCTTATCTTCAAGCGCCGCCTTAACCCGTTCAACCAACGCTTCATTTTCCTTTTCGGCCGCTTCCTGAGCTTCCTTCTCCTCCTCATCGGCGAGATCACCCAGATCCAGCGTGGCACGGGCAACATCCTGAAACTGTTTACCGTCGTATTCGGTTAGATGGCTCATCAACCATTCATCTACCCGGTCATGTAACAGAAGGACCTCGATGCCTTTGCGCTCAAAGACTTCGAGATGGGGGCTGCTTGACGCCGTCCCGTAATGATCCGCCGTCACGTAGTAAAGCTTTTCCTGGCCCTCTTTCATTCGCGAAATATAGTCATCCAGAGATTGAGTCTGGTCCTGACCTTCACTGGTCGTCGTGGTGAAACGCAGTAACGCTGCAACCTTCTCCTTGTTGTTGAAATCCTCTGCAGGCCCTTCTTTCAAAACCTGACCAAATTCATTCCAGAACAACTGGTATTTTTCGCCATCAGATTTCGCGAGTTTCTCGAGAGCATCCAGCACGCGTTTCGTCAACGCATTTTTCATCGAAGTCACGTTGGGATCCTGCTGGAGAATTTCGCGTGACACATTGAGGGATAGGTCGGCGGAATCCAAAACGCCTTTGACAAATCGCAGATACAGTGGCAAGAATTGCTCCGCGTCGTCAAGAATAAACACCCGTTGAACATAGAGCTTGAGTCCGCGCGGCGCTTCCCGGCTCCACATGTCGAAAGGTGCTTTCCCGGGAACGTAAATCAGAGACGTATATTCAAGCTTTCCCTCCACTTTGTTGTGGCTCCACGTGAGCGCATCCTGCCAGTCATGAGCAACGTGTTTATAGAACTCCTGATACTCCTCATCACTCACTTCACTGCGTGAACGCAGCCACAAGGCCTTCGCATCATTGACAGTCTCGAATTCCGGTTTGTCATTATCGGTCTCGTCATCCTCAGCACCCATCACTTCCTTTTCCATAAGCACAGGAACCGACAGATGGTCTGCATATTTCTTCACGATGTTTTTAAGACGCCAGCTATCGAGAAACTCATCCTCGTCAGTTTTCAGATGAAGGGTCACAGAGGTGCCACGTGTTTCACGCGAGATATTCTCTACTTCAAAGTCTGCTTCGCCACGTGAAATCCATCGGACAGAATCTTCAACAGGTGCATGGGCCGACCGTGACTCCACAGTGACCTGATCGGCAACGATGAACGCGGAGTAGAAACCCACACCAAACTGACCAATTAGTTGCGCGTCTTTCTGCTGATCACCAGTCAATGATTCAAAGAATTGTGAGGTCCCGGACTTGGCGATCGTTCCAAGGTGAGTGACAGCTTCATCGCGTGTTAGCCCGACCCCATTGTCAGTAATCGTGATCGTACGAAGATCTTTGTCGATGTCGACACGAATACGAAAATCAGAGTCTTCAGAAAGTAGCGACGCATCCGACAATGCTTCAAATCTCAGCTTGTCGATCGCATCCGATGCATTGGCAATCAGCTCACGAAGAAATATTTCCTTGTTGCTGTACAGTGAGTGAATCATCAGTTGCAGAAGCTGCTTGGCTTCTGTCTGAAAATTCATCGTTTCCTTTTCCTGTGCCGCTTCGGACATCAAAAGCCCCCAATTACTATCGGTTTTTACTAAACGCTTGAATTGGGGGCGACTAGGCGCGTTTTCAATAGCGTGCGCTACAACCTGATCATGGTTGACATGGTATTTTGTGGGTCGTCCGTCCGTGGATGACCGAAAAGACTACCAGCCGGTCACCTCCTGCAGGCGAGTACCAATCTGTGCCAAACTATCTACGGTGTGCACACCAGCCGCTTGTAGTGATGCAAATTTCTCGGCGGCTGTTCCCTTACCGCCAGCGATGATCGCACCAGCATGGCCCATGCGTTTACCAGGTGGCGCGGTGACGCCTGCAATGTAGCCAACCACAGGTTTCGTGACGTTTGCATTGATGAATTCAGCAGCCTCTTCCTCTGCCTGACCACCGATCTCGCCGACCATCACAATAGCCTCGGTTTGATCGTCTTCTTCGAATAGGGCAAGGATGTCGATGAAGTTACTGCCAGGAATAGGATCTCCACCAATCCCTACACAGGTACTTTGCCCGTATCCTAGATCTGTGGTTTGTTTGACGGCTTCGTACGTCAAGGTGCCAGAACGCGACACGATGCCGATCCTCCCAGGCAGGTGAATATCACCAGGCATTATTCCAATCTTACATTCGCCCGGTGTAATGACACCAGGACAGTTAGGTCCGATGAGTCGGATGCCACGTGCATCAAGACTGGCTTTCACAATGAGCATGTCGAGCGTGGGGATGCCCTCAGTAATGCAAACGATCAGCTCGACGCCAGCATCTGCCGCCTCCAAAATACCGTCTTTGGCAAATGGTGGCGGAATATAGATCACTGACGCAGTTGCACCGGTCTCGTTGACTGCATCTGCGACTGTATTAAACACAGGGAGGTCGAGATGAGACTGCCCGCCTTTTCCCGGCGTGACGCCACCAACCAGCTTTGTGCCGTAAGCCAACGCCTGTTCAGAATGTTGTGTACCTTGTGAGCCGGTAAATCCCTGACAGATGACCTTGGTATCTTTGTTGATCAGTACGCTCATGAACCACCTCCAGCGGCGCTAACGGCCTGCTCAACAGCGTCGGTCAGACTGGTAGCCGCGATAATATCCACATCACTCTCAGACAATGTCTTCACGCCCAGAGGCGCATTGTTACCTTCGAAACGAACCACCACGGGGACCTCCACACCGACTTCCTTTACAGCGCCGATGATACCGTCAGCAATGATGTCACATCGTACAATGCCACCAAATATATTGATCAGCACCGCCTTCACGCTACTGTCGGAAAGGATGATTTTAAACGCCTCGCTCACCGCTTCTTTGGTAGCACCACCACCCACGTCAAGGAAATTCGCCGGCTGTCCACCATGTAGTTTCACCAGATCCATCGTCCCCATTGCGAGACCGGCACCGTTGACCATACAGCCTATGTTGCCCTCCAGAGCAACATAGTTGAGGCCGAACTCCGACGCTTGATTTTCGCGTTCATCCTCCTGCGTCGCATCACGCAATTCCGCCAGTTCAGGTTGCCGATAGGTTGCGTTGCTATCGATGGAAACCTTGGCGTCCAGACAATGTACGTTGCCTGCTTCAGTGACAACCAACGGATTGATTTCCAGTAACGATAGATCGCGTTCAATGAACATCTTCGAAAGGCCTGTAAAGACGCTCGCAAACTGGTTGATCTGTTTTCCAGAAAGTCCCAGTTGAAAAGCTAGGTCGCGCCCCTGGTACGCCTGCCCACCCGTCATAGGGTCAATAACTGCGCGCAGAATTTTATCGGGTGTCTCCTCCGCCACCTTTTCGATCTCAACACCACCCTCTGTTGATGCCATAAAGATGATTCTCCGCGAGGAGCGGTCAATGACAGCGCCCAGATACAGCTCTGTCGCAATGTCCGTGCAGTCTTCAAGATAGATTTTGCTAACTGGTTGTCCGTTTTCATCTGTCTGAAATGTCACCAAATTCGTACCGATGTGCTGCTCGCAGAACGCTCGAATTTCGTCTTCGGTTGAAACCAACTTAACGCCGCCGGCTTTACCACGCCCACCCGCATGGACCTGAGCTTTGATCACCCACCGCTCACCACCGATTTCTCTAGCGGCTGCCAGTGCTTCCTCGGTGGTATCCACTGCGATGCCCTTAGATACAGGCAGACCATACTCATCAAACAACTGTTTGGCCTGATACTCATGCAGGTTCATAGATGCTCTCTTTTCCTTACTGGTTAATTGCAGTCTTTGTCGTGAAACTAGACGCTTTGTTTTCTTGATTCATTCTTCTATTTCTTGCGTCTGCGGCTAGCGATGTGTATCGCATGCCCATCAGTTGCGAGCGCCGCTTCATGGAAAGCTTCGGATAACGTTGGATGAGCAAACATTGTCAACCCGATATCCTCTGCGCTGCTACCAAATTCCATTGCGATGACAGCTTCACTGATCAGTTCAGAAACATGGGCACCAATCATGTGAACCCCCAGAATGCGATCAGTTTCCTCATCTGCGAGCACCTTGATCATACCCACGGTATCGGCAGCTGCCATCGCTCTGCCGCTCGCTGACATCGGAAACAGTCCAGTCTTGAAGTTCTCGCCCTGCGCTTTCAGCTCCTGTTCCGTTCGACCTACCCAGGCAATCTCCGGATGGGTATAGATGACGGACGGCACCGTATCATAATTCACCATCGGTTTGTGGCCGGCAATTCGCTCAGCCACCATGATGCCCTCTTCCATGCCTTTGTGGGCAAGCATTAGTCCGCGCACAACATCACCCACCGCGTAGACACCAGGAGAATCCGTCGAGCACAAATCGTTGACGTAGATGAACCCACGCTCATCGAGATTCACACCGCTGTCGGGTTCTAACAAATTTTCTGTATATGGGCGCCGTCCAACAGCCACAATAACCTTGTCAAAAGTCTCCTCAGCTTCTTCTTCGCCTACCATGTACTTTATTTTGACGGTCTTACTGAGCGGAGTGCTTCCCGTAACACGGGTGCCGAGGCGAATATCCATACCCTGGGCTTCGAATTGCTTTTTCGCTTCACGTGCAATGTTCTTATCTGCCATTGGGAGGAATTCTTCCAATGCCTCCAGAACCACAACCTCGCTACCCAGACGTCTCCAGACACTGCCCAGTTCCAAACCGATCACACCAGCCCCGATTATCCCGAGGCGTTTGGGTACGGACTGAAATTCGAGAGCACCCGTTGAATCCACGATCAGATCATCCGCCAGCGGACAGGGCGGTATTTCTACCGGTACTGACCCAGTCGCAATGATGACGTGTTCTGCCTGCAGTTGAGACGTCTCACCTTCGTGAGACGTAAAAGTAATCATACGACCTGCGTGCAACCGCGCGGTCCCGGTTAATGCAGTGACCTTGTTCGATTTGAGCAGACTAGCGACACCGCCGGTCAGGTTCTGAACGATCTGATCCTTCCAACCAACCATCGCAGGTACGTCAATGCTCGCCCCTTTGATTTTGATGCCGAGTTCTCCGTATTCGTCTCTCGTTTGTTGAAATTTGAGTGACGTCTCGAGCAGCGCTTTTGACGGGATACAACCCACATTAAGACAGGTCCCGCCGAACGCAGGACCTTCTTTTCCAATCCACTTATCGATACAAGCGGTGTTCAGACCCAGTTGCGCGGCGCGAATCGCAGCGTGGTAGCCCGCCGGACCACCGCCAATGACGACCACATCATATTGATCAGACATAGCTACTCCAGATTAAAGGTCAAGCAGAATTCGTGCAGGTTCTTCGAGGAAATCCTTAATCGTGACCAAGAAACGGACGGCTTCCTGCCCATCTATCAATCGGTGATCGTAGGACAGTGCAAGGTACATCATCGGACGGATTTCCACCTCACCATCGACGGCCATGGGTCGATCAGCAATTTTGTGCATACCCAGGATTGCTGTCTGTGGTGGATTCAAAATAGGGGTGGACAGTAGCGAACCGAAGACTCCACCATTCGAAATGGTGAACGTACCACCTGTCATGTCATCAATGGAGAGTTTGTTCTCTTGGGCGCGCGTACCAAACTCACGTATCTGAACCTCAATCTCTGCAAGCGTCAGACTATCTGCATCTCGGAGGACAGGTACGACCAGCCCGCGCGGCGAACTGACCGCCACGCCTACATCCTGGTAACCGTGATAGACAATATCGTTACCGTCGATAGATGCGTTAACGACCGGGAAACGTTTCAGGGCTTCGATACTCGACCTAACAAAGAACGACATAAACCCGAGCCGAGTGCCGTTATGTGCCTTTTCAAATTCGTCCTTATAACGAGATCGCAAATCCATAATGGGTTTCATATCGACCTCGTTGAAGGTCGTCAGCATCGCTGCGGTCTGCTGTGCATCTACGAGACGACGTGCAATACTGGCACGGATACGGGTCATGGGTACTCGACGTTCTACCCGTTCGCCAGGCACGACCAACGCTTGTTCTATTGATCCCGCAGGTGTGTTGATCGTCCGCGAAGGCGGTTTCTGTGCGTCAGCGACTGCCTTAACCACATCTTCTTTCGTGATCCGACCATCTTTTCCGGTGCCAGCGACCTGATCGAGCGAAAGTCCCTGCTCTTGGGCAATTTTCCGAGCGGCCGGACTTGCAACGACATCGTCGGTCTCCTCTGACGTCTCATCCATATCAGATAACACGGCTGCGGGAACGGTTGAGCCCCCCGCACCATCCCCCGCCTCAAAAGTAGCGAGCAGTTCATCCGCGAGGACCGTCTCGCCTTCTTCTTTGATAATCGCGATAAGTTTGCCATCAGCAGGAGCCACCACCTCAAGCACAACCTTGTCGGTTTCAATATCCACGATAACCTGATCTCTTCGCACTGCCTCGCCAATCTGGACGTGCCAGGTAGCGACTTCACCATCGGCCACCGACTCCGGAAACTCCGGGGCCTTGATGTCAACTGATTCACTATCTGCCATGCTTTCCTTCCTTTGTACCTGGCGGCTTCCTCAAACGGGTATTGTCGCCTCAATCTGCAGGCTGGTCACGACAGCCTGCCTATGTTCCATCGCCAAATAACGCAGTCGACACTAGAGATTCCTGCTGCTGCGCATGGAGTGAAGCGTACCCGGCTGCCGCTGCTGCGGATGCTTCTCGCCCCGCATATTGAAGATACAGACCTGGATAACATTCATTAACGACACGACGCATATGATGCTGACTCGAGTACCAGGCGCCTTGATTCATCGGTTCTTCCTGACACCAGACAGCGACCGCAACATTCGGGTAAAGACTGATCGCTGCTTTCAAATCTTCTTCCGGAAACGGGTACAGTTGCTCTATCCGGACGATCGCGACATCACGCCGTTCCTGCCCTTCCTGGCTTAGTTTTTCGACCATATCGTAATAGACCTTACCGCTGCAGATTACGATGCGAGTCACGTCTTCTGCTCGCACCTCCTCATCGTGAATGACCTCTTGAAATCGGCCACTCGTAAGGTCGTCCAGAGATGAAATCGCAAGCTTGTGTCTGAGCAAGCTCTTCGGAGACATGATTATCAGGGGACGACGTAATGTCCTAACGATCTGACGTCGTAACAGATGGAAGATCTGCGCAGGGGTTGTCGGTATACAGACCTGCATATTGTGTTCTGCACACAACTGCAGATAACGTTCCAGACGGGCAGAAGAGTGCTCTGGTCCCTGCCCCTCGTACCCATGAGGCAATAACATGGTGAGACCACACATTCGCGCCCATTTATGCTCACCGCTGGCGATAAACTGATCGATCACCACTTGCGCACCGTTCGCAAAATCACCGAATTGAGCTTCCCAGATATCGAGGGTTTGCGGACTTGTTTGCGAGTAACCGTACTCAAAAGCCAACACGGCTTCCTCTGACAGAAGGGAGTCAAATAGGCTGAACTCTGGCTGGTCCTCCTTTAGATGCTGCAGAGAACAGTACGAGCGATCCGTTTTCTGATCGTAGACAACTGCATGCCTATGCGAAAAAGTACCGCGACCGACATCCTGTCCTGTCAGCCTGACGCCATAGCCTTCGTTTAACAATGTCGCATAGGCCATGACTTCCGCATATCCCCAGTTGATCGCCATCGCACCAGCAGACATCTTCTTCCGATCCTCGAGTATCTTGGTGACTTGCCGGTGGAGGACAAACCCCTCAGGCAACTCCTGAACCTGCGCACCGACAGCTCTGAATTGCTCAGGCGCAACGCCCGTGTCTGCCGTGTCAACTTTATCCGGATCAAGGAAAGGCCCCCAGTCGACAAACATCGACGTGTTGGGTTCTTTCAAATAATCCCAGGCGACCGCCTTGCCCGCCTCCAGATCGTCACGGTACTGCTCGGCACGCGAGAGATATTCCTCTTCAGAGATGACACCTTCCTGAATCACTTTCTGCGCGTACAGTGTCAACGTTGTCGGGTGTTTTCGGATAACACTGTACATCTGTGGCTGCGTGATCGCCGGCTCATCGCCTTCGTTATGCCCGCGTCGACGATAGCTCACGATATCGATGACAACGTCCTTCTTGAAGGTCATTCGGTAGTCAACCGCCATTTGAGCGACAAAAAGAACGGCTTCAGGGTCATCCCCGTTGACGTGAAACACAGGGGCCTGAATCATTTTGGCTACTTCGGTACAGTAGTACGTAGACCGGGCGTCTTCCGCGTTACTGATCGTGTATCCGATCTGGTTGTTGATGATCACGTGGATGGTGCCGCCAGTTTTGTAGCCACGTGTCTGAGACATCTGGAAAGTCTCCATAACCACGCCCTGACCTGCGAACGCTGCATCACCATGGACAATGATCGGTACAACCAGTGAACCGTCGTCATCCCCACGACGGTCCTGGCGGGCGCGCACTGAACCCTCGACCACCGGCGCGACGATTTCGAGATGTGATGGATTGAACATGAGTGCCAGATGCATTTCGCCACCTGGTGTCATGAGATTTGACGAAAAGCCTTGATGGTACTTGACGTCGCCAGACCCAAAACCGGGTTCATAGCGTCCCTCAAATTCATCAAACAACTCAGAAGGCTGTTTCCCCATCAGGTTGACGAGTAAATTCAGTCGTCCTCGATGCGCCATCCCGATAACAGTCTCAACGGCACCCTCCCGCCCTGCCCGATGGATCAATTCCGCCATGCAGGGAATGAAGCTCTCGCTACCTTCCAGACCAAAACGCTTTGTACCTGGATACTTGTTGCCCAGGTACTTTTCGAGCCCTTCTGCAGCGATCAAACGGTCAAGGATACGTCGTTTGACATCATGTCCGAATCCACCCTGTGAACGGGCGCTTTCCATGCGTTGTTGCACCCAGTTTGTCTCAACCTGGTTGGTAATGTGCATGTACTCGGCGCCAATATGGTCACAATAGGTGTCTTCAAGCGCCTCGATGATCTGACGAAGCGTGGCTTCCTTATCGCCATAAAACAACGTACCCGTCTGAAAAGGTGTATCGAGATCTGCAGGGGACAATCGGTGATATTCAAGATCAAGCACCGGTGCAGGTTGTTTATCAACGAGACCCAACGGATCCAATTCTGCCTTCAGATGCCCTCTGCGCCGATAAGCGGAGATCAGTTCCCCGACCGCGAACTGCTTGCGTTCATAGTCAGATGAGACCGAAGATGCCGGAACGGGAGTTACCCGGGCCTGATTCTTAGCCAGCAGGAGAAAATGATTGCGGACGCCTTCGTGAGAAAAGTCAGGAGAGACGTTGCCTTCGACCACGGGGAGCGATTCAAAATAGCTTCGCCATTGCTCAGGGACGCTTGCGGGATTATCGAGATATGACTCGTAGAGATCCTCCACATAGGATGCGTTGCCGCCGGAAATATGTCCCGAGCGCCTCCACTGCTCCATTGTGCTGCCTTGCATCCGATACTCCTTGTCGCTGTGCCGCCATCCTTTTGTGAACAGACACACACAGCAGCTCACTTCTTCAGGCCAATGGTTCAGTGCCACGCACCTGCAACCTCAATTCGGAGTTTAAGCCAATGATGACGGGCATGCCATGGACAGGCTCGATCGCCGGCCAGCGACCGGTGGAGTTCAGTTAGAAAAAGTGTGACTCAGACTGCGCGGCGCAAGAGCATGTTGCGGATATGTCCGATCGCACGTGTCGGATTCAGACCTCGCGGGCACACACTTACACAGTTCATGATGCCGCGGCAGCGGAACACGCTGAAGGGATCTTCGAGTTCTTTGAGCCGTTCCTCCGTCGCAGTATCACGACTATCAGCAAGAAAGCGGTAGGACTGAAGTAGCCCGGCGGGTCCAATAAATTTATCTGGATTCCACCAGAAAGAGGGGCATGATGATGAGCAGCATCCACACAAGATGCATTCGTACAATCCATCAAGCTTTTCACGGTCTTCAGGGGACTGAAGACGCTCCTTTGAGGGTGGCTCTTCATCGTTCACCAGATACGGTTTGACGCGACGATAGTTCTCGAAGAACTGTTCCATGTCGACGACCAGATCTCGTATTACGGGCATACCCGGTAACGGTCTGATGGTTAGCGAATTCCCAGTGGTAACATCAGAAAGTGGGGTAATACATGCAAGACCGTTTTGACCATTCATGTTCAAGCCATCAGAGCCACAAACACCTTCCCGACATGAACGACGATAGGCGACAGATGGGTCCTGCTCTTTGATCAGCGCCAGAACGTCGAGCACCATAAGGTCACGACCTTCCGGGATCGCGACGTCGAAATCCTGCATTCTGGGTTCGAGATCCTGTCCAGGATCATATCGGTATATGCTTACTTGCATCAGTATTTCCGTTCTTTTGGATCAAAGAGACCGTCAGGCAGGTCGTCATCGGTCTGGATGAGTCTTGGTGTGAAGTTAACGGCCCGTTTGCCCAAATCCTTGGTAGTCGGATCGTAGATCGAATGAGCGAGCCAGTTCGCATCGTCACGCTCCTGGTAGTCATCGCGTGCATGGGCGCCACGGGATTCCTTGCGCTTCTCCGCAGAGATCGCCGTCGCTTCGGCGATCTCCAGCAAATTATCGAGTTCCAGGGCCTCTAACCTGGCCGTGTTGAATGCGGCACTCTTGTCGCCAAGGCCAGCCTTTTCGATTCGCTCGCGGAGTTCCGCCAGTTCCTCGATACCTTTCAACATGGTGTCTTCTTTTCGGAAGACACCAAAGTTCAGTTGCATACAGGACTGCAAGCTTGCGCGTAACTGAGCAACCCCTTCACCCCCCGATGGTGATTCATTCCACCGATTCAAGCGCGCGAGCGCTTCGTCCAGATCACTGTCTGACGCCGGCGTGGTATCGATTCCCTGGTTGAGCGCCTCAGTCACATGCAGTCCAGCTGCCCGGCCAAAGACCACGAGGTCGAGTAAGGAATTGCCACCCAACCGATTCGCGCCATGCACTGATACGCAAGCGGCTTCTCCAGCCGCATACAACCCATCGATGATCTGGTCCTCACCATCTCTGTGCAGCAGTGCCTGTCCATGAATATTAGTTGGTTGACCACCCATCATGTAATGGCAAGTCGGTACAACAGGAATTGGCTCCTTGACGGGATCAACATGCGCAAATGTCTTGGACAGCTCTACGATACCGGGCAACCTGGAATGCAGAATATCTTCGCCCAGGTGGTCCAGTTTCAGGAAGACGTGATCACCCGCATCGCCTGCACCTCGACCTTCCAGGATTTCGAGAATCATCGAACGTGCGACCACGTCACGACCTGCCAGGTCTTTTGCTGTCGGCGCATATCGCTCCATAAACCGTTCGCCATCCTTATTGATGAGGTAGCCACCTTCGCCGCGGCATCCCTCTGTGACTAGTGTCCCTGCACCGGCAATGCCGGTTGGGTGGAATTGCCACATTTCCATGTCCTGCATTTGGAAACCGGATCTCAGTGCCATCGCCGTACCATCGCCTGTATTCATGAGCGCATTGGTCGTCGATTGGTAAATGCGACCAGCGCCACCTGTGGCAAGTACTGTCGCCGATGCCTTTATGTGATGAACTTCTCCGGTTTCGATACAGATGGCGATGACGCCGACTACCGCACCGTTCTGGTTCTTGACCAGATCGACCACAAACCACTCTGACAGGAATACCGTACCCGCCCTCAGGTTGCCTTGATAGAGCGCGTGCAATAGGGCGTGCCCGGTTCGATCCGCAGCTGCGCAGGTACGTGCTGCTTGGCCTCCTTTTCCGAAATCTTTGGACTGCCCACCGAACGGCCGTTGGTAGATTCGACCATTGTCCTTTCGCGAAAATGGCAGCCCCATATGTTCGAGTTCAAAGACCGCTTTGGGCCCCACTTCGCACATGTATTCAATTGCATCCTGGTCGCCGATATAGTCAGACCCCTTGATGGTGTCATACATGTGCCAACGCCAATCGTCGTTAGGGTCTTCGCTAGCGATGGCACAGGTAATACCACCCTGCGCAGATACCGTATGAGATCTGGTGGGAAACACCTTCGAAAGGACCGCGGTCTTGCGGCCAGACTCCGCCAACTGCAACCCCGCACGCATGCCCGCGCCGCCACCACCGACAATGATGGCATCGAACTCCATGATGGGCAGATCAGCCATACCTTAGCCTCCCCAGAGAATTTTGATAGTCCAAATGAGATAACTCGCAATCATTACGATGCACACGACCTCGTAGATGAGTCGCAGCCGATTTGCACCTTCTCCAAAATAGTGCTCACGAATATAGTCCGTACCGATGGTCCACATACCCACCCATGCATGCAGGCCAATAGATCCTGCCGCTAGCAGAGTGAAAATCTGCATCCAGGTCGCGTCAAACAGGCCACGCCAAACCTCAAAGGTTAACTGTTCCTGCACCAACACATAGCCGGTCAGAACAACGGTATATGCCGCCAGAATATAGGCTGTCACCCTTTGAATAATCCAGTCCGAGACGCCATTTCGACTCAGACTCGTGGCCTGTGTGACCATCGTTCGCTCCTTTGTACTGTCTTTCTGCCTCTCTACAACGCTGCGTTAGGTTGGTACTTATGCTGGGAAAACCCAGATGGCCGCCAGGACCAACAGGATGCCACCGAAGAGCAGCGTGATCTTCGCCGCGAAACGCCCACTTTCGAGCGTGTCTGCAATTTCTAAATCCATCAACAGATGCTTAATGCCAGCCACAAAGTGATAGGCCAGTGCTGCCAGCAGCCCCCAAGTCACGATTTTCCCAAATGGGGTCAGAATGGCAGTCTTCATTGCATCGAAAGACGCCGCGTCTGACAACGATTGCTCGAGCGCATAAAGCGCAAACAGAACCCCCACAAATAGAATTACGCCGGTCATACGATGGCTAATCGATGCGATAGCCGTGACAGGCCACGCGAAACGCATCAGATCAACTGGATCGACATTCACCGGTCGATGAGGTTTTCCAGGGTTACTCACATTTGACTCCAAACTTCCCAAAAATATTCCGCCATCCAGAATAGGGGGCCGTTACCTTCTTACGCGAGGTCTTGCTCCGTGGATGTCATTCAGCGGATATCATAATAGTTTTATTAGGGTAAAAACTCAAAAGAAGACGTGTTAAAAACATGACGCTGGATCGGCGCCAGCCCTTGCCTAATGGGACTTTACGACAAAGGGTTCGACACTACACCTTTACAATATACGGCGGTTTTGAAATCATGGCCCCGCTTCGCTCCGATCACATCACTGGAATCACTCATGGCAGAAAAGGTTCAGGTCTCTATCGACGGTCGAACAGTCGACTTGCCCACGCTGGAGGCCAGCGAGGGCTCCAATGTAGTCGACGTCCGTGGGCTCATCGCCGAAGGGATCTACACCTACGATCCAGGGTTCCTGTCGACCGCAAGCTGTGATTCCGAGATCACCTACATCGATGGAGCTGCAGGTATTCTGATGTACCGCGGTTACCCGATTGAGCAGCTGGCTGAACATTCGAATCACCTTGAAGTCTCTCATCTGCTCCTGAACGGTGAACTACCCAGCTCAGCCGAGTACGACAATATGGTCAAGACCATTAATGCCAATCAGGATGTGGACGAGAAGTACCAGCAGCTATTTACCGGTTTTAAGCAAGGCGCACATCCGATGGCGATGGTCGGGGCTGCCGTATCAGGTCTTGCCGCCCTCTATCATGAAGATACTGACATCACCGTCCATGAAGATCGCGTCACAACAGCTCACAGACTGATCGCAAAGATCCCTACCATCGCAGCAATGGCCTTTCGTCACGGCGCTGGCAAGTCGTTTATTGCACCCGATCCTTCGCTAGGTTACGCCGAAAATTTCCTCAATATGTGCTTTGGTGACGAACGAGAGATCAGCCCGACCATCGCAAAAGCAATGGATCGAATTTTTATTCTGCACGCTGACCATGAACAGAATGCATCAACGTCAACGGTCCGCATGGCGGGATCCACCGACTGCAATCCCTACGCCGCTATTGCAGCCGGTATCAGCGCACTGTGGGGACCCGCACACGGGGGTGCCAACGAAGCCGTGCTCGACATGCTTAACGAGATCGGAGATGAATCGAAGGTTGAGGAATACGTTGCCAAAGCCAAGGACAAGGACGACCCGTTCAAGCTTATGGGGTTCGGTCACCGTGTGTACAAGAATTTCGACCCTCGAGCAAAAGTCATGGAGGAATCCTGCCATGAGGTCTTTGAGGAGCTTGGGGTCGACGATAATCCGTTACTTCGGCTGGCCAAACGACTGGAAACGATAGCTCGAGAAGACGATTACTTTATTGAACGCAACCTGTATCCGAACATCGATTTCTACTCAGGTATTACGCTACAGGCCGTCGGTATCCCTACCAATCTGTTTACCGTCATCTTTACCTTGGGACGCATGCCCGGATGGATCAGCCACTGGCATGAAATGCTGAGTGCGCCCTACAAGATTGCCCGCCCCCGGCAGTTGTACCGCGGTTCAAATGCTCGCGACTACGTTGCCATCGACCAGCGCTGAGACTCAACTTTTCGAAATGCGACCGGACGCATCATTGTTCCGGACGGACATCTACTATTAATAACGAGGAAACCACCTTGGATATCTCAGTTGCTATAGAGACCAGCAAAGGGACAATCAACCTGACGCTCAGACCAGATGAAACCCCTATAACCGTGTCCAGTTTTGTAAATCTTTCAAAAAGAGGCTACTACAACGGGCTGAATTTCCATCGGGTGATCAGCAATTTTATGATTCAGGGCGGCTGTCCACAGGGTACCGGTACAGGCAGCCCGGGATACAACTTTGAGGACGAGTTTGATCCTTCCTTGCGACATGATGGGCCTGGGATATTATCTATGGCGAACGCAGGACCAGGGACTAATGGCAGTCAGTTCTTCATAACGCACGGCCCGCAACCTCACTTGGACGACGCGCATACTGTGTTTGGCAAGGTAAATTCTGACGAAGACCAGGCTATTGTTGACGCCATTGAACAAGGTGACACCATTGTTAGCATGACCGCGATCGGCGACGTTGGCCAGCTGCTTGAAGCCAATGCTGACCGTGTCGCAGAGTGGAACGCAACGCTGGATCAGAAATATCCCAATCTAACTTAGGACCCGAGCGTCGTGAATCACCGGCACGACGAAAGGACACGACGAACACCAACGCTGAGCATACCTCTCGCAGTGCTATACTGCTCAAATGTCGGACAGTACTGACAACGGATTCCTTCCCTCCCCCGTTGGACCCAGCATCGATGCGGTGGAGGAAAGTACATCCGTGGATGTGGCTACCCGTAAACAAAGCGAATCGCTCCTCGGTTGCCTCGTCCTGCTGACACAACACTTCAAGCGACCATACTCACCAGAAGCGTTGACCGCAGGACAGCCGCTTGTAGATGGACAACTGACACCAGCCCTCTTTATCAGAGCTGCAGAAAGAGCTGGATTTAATGCGAGTCTCGTCAAACGCGATCTCACGAAGATCAGTGATGATGTGCTCCCCATCGTACTCCTGATGAAAGACGACGCCGTAATGTTGTTTCACATTGAAAATGACGTGTGCACAGTCATGAGTGCCTGCGGCAAGTCAGAACAGGTACCTCGCTCAGACATCGAGGGACGCTACCAGGGACTGTGCCTTTATCTAAAGCCAGCGTATGACTTCTTCGAGAAAGACGATACTGATCGACAGAGTCAGGGACACTGGTTCTGGAGTGTGATCAAACGATCACGAGGCGTCTATGCTGAAGTCATCGTCGCTTCTCTGCTCATCAATTTATTTGCTCTCGCTACGCCGCTGTTCATTATGAATGTTTACGACCGGGTCGTCCCCAACTATGCGGTGGAAACCCTTTGGGTACTCGCAAGTGGTGTATTTATCGTGATCTTATTCGATCTCACGATGAAGTCGCTTCGCGGCTACTTTATCGATGTGGCCGGTAAACGTGCGGATATCATCCTCTCATCCAGAACGTTCTCTCGTGTTATGGATATTCGGATGAGCGAACGGCCAAATCGTGTGGGTTCCTTCGCAAATAACCTGCAAGAATTCGACAGCTTTCGCGAGTTCTTCACTTCTACGACCCTCACAACGGTCATCGACCTCCCCTTCGTAATTTTGTTTATACTACTGATCTATGGCATCGGTGATATGCTTGCTGCGGTCCCGTTGGTTGCGATTCCACTCGTGGTTCTCACAGGAATTGTGCTGCAAGCACCGCTCCAGGACGTAATCAATAAGACGTTTGCCGAATCCGCTAAGAAGCATGCCATGCTGGTTGAGTCACTCACCGCTCTCGACGCCGTTAAAGGGGCAAGGGCTGAAGGCGTCATGCAAGAGCGCTGGGAAGGTCACAATGGTCGCCTTGCCAAACTGTCATTACGTTCCAGACTACTATCCCTCATCACGGTTAACCTGGCTCAGACGTTCCAGCAACTAGCGACTGTTGCCATCGTGATTCTGGGTGTCTACATGATCATGCTGGGTGAACTGACAGTAGGCGGACTCATCGCATGTACGATTTTAACCGTGCGCTGCCTTGCCCCGATGGCTCAGGTTGCTAGCATCTTTACCCGGTACCATCACTCAATGGCGGCGTATCAATCAATTAATCACATAATGCAACTTCCGACAGAGCGACCCGCAGGTCACAAATTTCTGCACCGACCAGAACTGGACGGTGGTGTTGAGTTCCGCGAAGTCTCGTTCAGTTATCAGGGACAACAGGTACCCGCACTACGCAACGTGAGCCTGAAAATTGAACCCGGCGAGCACGTCGGCATCCTTGGGAAGATCGGTTCTGGTAAAACGACGCTGCAAAAAATGCTGATGAAGTACTACTCGCCCGCCGCAGGCAGCATCCTGGTTGGCGGTACCGACATAATGCAACTCGACCCGACTGATCTGCGAAGAAACATTAATTATGTACCACAGGACATCATCCTATTCGACGGCAGCATTCGCGACAATATTGTCATCGGTGAACCCACAAGCGATGACGCCGCTGTTTTACGGGCAGCACAATTATCGGGACTTGATGACTTTGTCAGTAAGCACCCTCAGGGTTACGACCTCCCTGTAGGTGAACGTGGAACCAACCTGTCCGGAGGCCAGCGGCAGTCGATCGCTATCGCACGAGCTTTCATCGGAGATGCCAACATGCTCATACTGGACGAACCCACCAACTCAATGGACAGCGCTGCAGAAGCTGTATTCCGGGAACGAATCATGCCGTATCTAAGCAACCGTACACTGTTACTGGTCACGCACAAAACCACGATGCTCACATTGGTGGATCGTGTCATTGTGATGAATGAGGGTCAGGTGGTTGCCGATGGACCTAAAACCGATGTGCTGCGAGCGCTATCCAGTGGACCGCCCGCCACCTCATCAGGTACGGATCCACGAACGACCGAAGCAGCGGGTTGATGGTCTATCATCAAGAAGACATCGCCTATATGCCGGACACCTTGGCGGCCGAAGTGGAACGGTTGCCTGTACTGTCCCACGCCGTCCTTTGGTTAACCCTGATTGTGATCGTGACGGGGATCACCTGGGCCAACATAGCAACCGTCGACGAGGTTGCACATGCTGAGGGACGAGTCATCTCATCAAGCCAGCTACAGGTGATTCAGAACCTCGAAGGTGGGATTCTTCAACAGGTCATGGTGCGGGAGGGAGCTCGGGTTCAGGAAGGTCAAACCCTGATGCTGCTGGATGACACGCGATTTGCGTCTACCTTCAATGAAGGACGGATCGCCACGCTGGCCCTTTCAGCGCAAATTGCGCGCCTTGAGGCAGAACTCGAAGATCGCCCCTTTACGCCACCGCCAGACTTCCCTATTGAGCATTTGGACATCATTGACCGTGAACGACAGTTGTTCTTCGCACGTCAACAGGAGAAGAATTCAGCGATCGACATATTGAATCAGCGCTTGATGCAACAGACTCAGTCCCTTGCAGAATTGCAGGCGGAAGAACAGAAGCTGAAGCGAAATACCGATCTTGCACAACGCGAACTTGAGATGACCTCGCCGTTGGTCGCAACCGGGGCGGTCTCCGAAGTGGAACTCCTTCGAATTCAAGCTGCAGTCAACGAATCAGAGGGCCAACTGGAAGTGACCCGGACAACAATTCCCCGGGCACAGGCTATTATCAGTGAAGCGGAAGACACCATCGTCGAGCGCCGTCAGCAGTTTGTTCGAGAAGCTCAGACCGAATTGAATCAGGCCAAAACAGCACTAGCCAGGATGTCGATTTCCAATGTGGCTTTGGAAGACCGCGTCGAACGTACTGACGTGCGTTCGCCCGTGGATGGCACGGTCAAGCAGATTCTGGTGAACACCGTCGGCGCAGTGGTGCAGCCCGGCATGGATCTTGTCGAGATCGTACCTCTCAACGATACGCTGCTGGTAGAAGCAAAAGTGCGGCCTGCGGACGTTGCCTTCATACATCCGGGACAAACTGCAACCGTGAAACTGACAGCCTACGATTTCTCAATCTATGGCGGTCTCGATGCGGTTCTAGAGTTGATCAGTGCTGACACCATCACAGACGATACAGGCGAATACTATTTTCAGATCCACGTCCGGACTCACAAGAACTACTTGGGGAACGAAACCAATCCCATGCCAATCATTCCTGGTATGATCGCAACTGTAGACATAATTACCGGTGAAAAGACAATCATGGACTACATCCTAAAGCCATTGAAACGGGCACAGGAAGCTGCACTGTCAGAACGCTAAGGGAAATCCACCATAAACACCCGGTACCGCAAGACCTCAAGTATAGAGGTTGGCACTAATAGTTGTACGGTCTTTCTTTTCGATGCATCGCTCGAAAGATACCCGGTTGATCAACTTCCCTTTTGCACTATGTGTTAGGCAGACTCGACGGAAACAACTAGCTGGTCTATTCATCGGTCGCGAGTTGCGATCTGACCTCAAGCGCAAGCTCCCGCAGTTTCCTCTTGATCTTACGGGTATTGTCGGGCCCCATGCGCAATAGTTGCTTTTGCGCGCTCCCCAAAGACTCTAGACGCTCGTCGGCAAACTCATACATGACCGCCGGACGTGTCAGCCCAATAGAGCCATCAATTTCTGGTGTCTCCAGCAATCTGCCAACTGCCTGGAACAACAACGTTTGAAAACGACCCTCTTGATATCCCAATTCCTGCCAGGCTTCTTCGAACAGCGGGTGTAACAAAACATAAAGTTCCGCAGCACGTTGACTATCTAAAGAATCAAAGATCTCGACGACGGGATCAAACCGTTGATAGGACACAGGATTAAGTTCAAACCTATTTTCCGAAATTTCGATCACGGAAAACGGCTCACTGGGGGCCAGAATGGACAAAGGTTCACGAACAAGATGGCCTCGAGCCAGATTGTCAATCACCAGTACCGTTTTGCGTATTAGGTTTTCACCCCCTAACCAGCCGTTGAGCGATTCAATCCGCGATAGGCTGACCACGCTATCCCGGAACAGCGGATCGCTGTCGTCCAATCGTGGGAGTACGACAGCCGGAGTAGCAGGCACTGTGACGGGTTCTTTGGGTATAGGCTCCTCGGTTATGCTGCCAGGTAACGCCTGATTCTGCAGTTCCGCGACCCCGTCGGATTGACCTTGATCAATTGTTTGGGCCTCGGTTGGCGTAATCGGGTCCGGCAGTGTTACGGAAACTGTTGATGTCTCCGTAGGCTCGTCGATCACACTACGCTCATCACTCTCACCTGTCATCAGTGAGACGACGCCGAAGATGCCCACCACAATCAACATCGCGGCTGCGACAAGTAACCATCGTTTATTCATTGGAGACTCCTGACGTGTCGGGGAGCGCTGTCTTCGACGTGGTGTTCCGGTCGGACCACAGTCTTGTTGCGTGGTTCCAAACCCTAGGCTTTTATGGCTAGTCAGCGCGGAGCTCAGCAACCATATTCGCACGGTGATCCTCATCAACAAAACCAAAACCTGCGCTAGTGCGATCCGTGAAGTCACCGTAGCGAGCTTTCATTGTCGGAACGACCGTCTCTGGTTCTCCCATCACAGCAAAGACGTTCAACATGTCATCGGTCACCAGTTCAGCCATATCCGCCCACTTGCCCTGCTTGGACATCGCATTCAATTCTGGTTGTAGGTCACCCCAGCCATGAGCCCCAAGGACCTGCTTATAGGCAGGTGTCGACCCATAGAATGAAATCCTGTTCTTCGCGGCTGCTTTCTGCACCTCGAATGTCTGCTCATCTTTGCCAGAGATAATGAAGGGTGAGTACGAGATTTCGAAATCATCCATGGAACGACCCGAACGACGCAGACCTTCTTGAACTGCCGGTAATGTGACTTCGCGTATGTACTTTTCATTTGAAAACGGATGGATAATCAGTCCGTCTGCGACTTCACCTGCGATACGGGTCATGATGGGACCAACCGCTGCCAGCGTAACCTTGGGAGCACCATATTCATTATCCTGTGGCGTAAATGCAGGTGTCATCAAGGTATGGTTGTAGTACTTGCCCTCAAATCGGAGCGGCTCACCGTCATACCAATTGGCCCAGATGGCACGCATTGCCTGAATGAGTTCTTTCATCTGTCCAGCAGGTGCACCCCAGGGCATGCTGAAACGTTTGGTGATGTGCGCTCGAATCTGCGAACCAAGTCCCATGGTAAATCGACCCTGCGAGTACGCATTCAGGTCGTGTCCCAGATTCGCGAGAATCATCGGACTACGAGCAAACGCAACCGCGATGCTCGTGCGCAGCTCGATCTTCTCGCTATGTTCTGCGGCAAGCAGTAGTGGAAAAAATGGGTCGTGGTTCATTTCTGCAGAGCCAACGCCATCAAAGCCAGCGGCTTCCATGGCTTGAATGTGTGTAGGAATTTTCTTCCAGTCCGCAACCAGATGACCGTCAAGTTTCATGTTGTGTTCTCCAGTCGTTGAGATAGCTGAGTGTAGGTTTGAACTGCGCGACTATTCTGCCGCGGTTTCATCAACAAATTCCTGATGCTGCATCAGGCAGTAATGGTGTGCCTCGAGCAATGCCTGCCAACTCGCTTTGATAATGTCGACATTGACACCCACTGTGCCGAATATTTCACCCGTAAAACTATGTTCAAGATAGACGCGTACTTTTGCAGCGGTCTCTTCGGTACTGTTGATGACCCTAACGGTGTAATCTGTGAGGTGCATATCGGCTACAATGGGGAACGTCGGTAATAGAGCCCGTTGCAGTGCCAGATTGAGGGCATCTACCGGGCCATTCCCCTCTGCTGCACACAACTCTACCTGTTCACCAATCCTGATTTTTACCGAGGCCTCGATCAACCCATCGGCATCCTCAGATCCGTCGCCACCACCTGGCGTATAGATTCGGTAGGACAAAGGATCGAAGGCGGGTTTGTACCGACCCAAATGCCGCCGAACGATAAGGTCAAAGCTGCCGTCCGCATTCTCGAAAGAATAGCCCGCGTGTTCTCGCTCCTGAATTTCTTCAAGAATCGTCTTTGCGGTGTTCGTTTCTTCCAACTCCGGATAGCGATTTGCGAGTTTGGCACGAAGGTTACTGCCACCTGACAGTTCACTGATCAGGATCTTTCGAGCGTTACCAATGGACTCAGGCGTCACGTGTTCATAGGTTTCAGGATTGCGTTGTACGGCGCTGACGTGAACACCGCCCTTGTGTGCAAACGCGGACGTCCCTACAAATGGCTGGCCCATAGGCCCTTCTCGTCCAATCAGTTCCCAGACCTTTCGTGACAGCGCGGTCAGATGGGCGAGTTCGCCATCTGGCAGACACTGATAGTTCATCTTGAGTTCGAGATTCCCCAAAATCGTTATGAGATCGACGTTCCCGCATCGCTCCCCAATACCATTGATCGTGCCCTGAACCTGAACAACACCCTCTTCTACGGCGCGTAAAGTATTCGCGACTGCCAAACCACCATCATTGTGGACATGGATACCCAACTTGATACCAGGAATCTCTTTTCTGACTTCGCGAATCGCAGAAGCAACCTCATGTGGCATCACCCCACCATTCGTATCACAGAGAATGATCCGCTCGGCACCGGCCTCGTACGCCACCGTTAAAGTTGCAAGCGCGTAGCCCGGATCGCTTCGGAAACCATCAAAGAAATGTTCTGCATCATAGAACACAGGTTTCCCAGTCGCTGACTTCAAATAGCCCACCGAACCAGTAATCATATCGAGGTTTGCCTCCGGGCTGACCCTTAACGCTTGTTCGACGTGCAAATCCCAGGATTTCCCAAAAATGCACGTGGCATCGGCCTTCGCTTCAACAAGCTTGGACAGGAAAAAGTCTTCCGATGGGTCAACGTCTGCTCGATGTGTTGAACCGAAAGCCGTGACCTTGGCGTGGTTCAGATCGAGACTGCGTACACGTTCGAAAAAGCCGTCGTCCTTTGGATTAGATCCTGGCCAACCGCCTTCGACGAAGTCGATACCCACTTCATCAAAGATCCCCGTCAGCGTCAGTTTGTCTGCCAGACTGAGCTGGACACCTTCACCCTGATTACCGTCACGGAGCGTGGTGTCGTAGATCTCAATCTTCTTGCGCGACATCAGTCAACCGGCCCGATAGCCAAGACGCCGTGCCATGATTCGCACATCATCCGACCTTTCCAGCAACGCATCCAACGGGTCATAGGAGCCCTGAAGGAACGCTTCGCGGGTGGAAGCCTTCATTGTGATGTCGAAGCTATTGTTTGCACAAGTCACTTTCATGGAGTCCAGATCGATGAGGACCTCAATGGTTGGATCACTCTCGATCAGGCTTGCGAGACGTGCGCGATCCTCATCGGACATCACGGCACAGGGAATGCCCAACGTTGTACTATTGCCGTGAAAAATCTCTGCATAAGACCCCGCAATTATTGCTTTGAATCCGAACTTCTGAATTGCTTGTGGTGCATGCTCTCGACTGGACCCACAACCAAAGTTGCTGTCAGCAATCAGTACTTCAGCGCCATCGTAACGAGACTCGTCTAGAACGTGTTGCCTAGAGTTTCCATCGCCATCAAAGCGCTCATCGTAGAAAAGCGACGGACCCAGCTCGTCAAACGTGACGCATTTGAGGAAACGAGCTGGGATAATGCGATCGGTATCAATGTCGTTGCCTGCGATGTAGACACCTCGACCACTTATCGTGCTGATTCTGCTCATAACCCGAATACCTTTCTCGCGTCCGCAACGGATCCAGTCACTGCTGCTGCTGCAACCATGACCGGGCTCATCAGAATTGTGCGCCCTGTCGGAGAACCTTGTCTCCCCATGAAATTCCTGTTGGAACTCGATGCACACACTTCATCACCGATAAGTTTGTCGGGATTCATGGCAAGGCACATGGAGCAGCCAGGTTCACGCCATTCGAAACCTGCTTTTTCAAAGATCTCATTCAGCCCCAGTGCTCTGGCTTCTTTGTCAACCTGTTCGGAGCCCGGTACCACAATCGCTTTCACATGGGCGGCGACCTTGTGATCACCGAGCACATCTGCAACAGCTTGAAAATCACTCAGTCGCCCATTGGTGCAACTCCCGATGAACGCGACATCAATGGGCGTACCCTTGATGGGATCGTCTGCCTTTAGTTTCATATAATCTAGTGCCTGGGTGATCAGTTCATCTTCCAACTGAGTGGCTGGAATCTTCTCACCAATGCCAACTGCCTGTGCAGGATTGATGCCCCAGGTGACCGTTGGCGCAATGTCGCTGCCTTCAATCACGACTTCGTCGTCATAGAGAGCGTCGCTATCGCTGGCGTAACCTCGCCATCGTTCAACGGCCTCATCAAATTCCGTACCGGCGGGCACCCGGGCCCGTCCACGAAGGTATTCAAAGGTCGTATTGTCCGGATTGACATAACCACAACGAGCACCGCCTTCAATGCTCATGTTGCAGAGGGTCATACGCTCCTCCATCGTCATGCTGTCAACGACGGACCCCGCATATTCATAGGCGTACCCGACTCCGCCATTGACGCCAAGCGTCCGGATGATGTGTAGGATCACGTCCTTTGCAGTGACTCCGTTCTGTAATGCACCATTGACTGTGATCCGGCGCACTTTCAACGGATCCATAGCTAGCGTCTGACTCGCCAATACATCACGCACCTGGCTCGTACCGATACCCAACGAAATACAGCCAAACGCACCATGTGTGGAGGTATGGCTATCGCCGCAGCATATGGTCATGCCGGGTTGCGTCAGGCCCAATTCGGGACCAACAACATGGACGATACCCTGCGCCCCGGAGTCGGGTGCAAAAAATTCGATACCATGTTCATCAGTTGCATCGGTCAACACCTGCAACATGCGCTCTGCCATATCGTCTTGCAGCGGACGTGACCGTCCATCGGTAGGAATAATATGATCCACCGTGGCGAAGGTCCTGTCAGGAAAGGCTACTGGTATACCTTTGTCCTTCAGCATCCCAAATGCCTGTGGACTCGTGACCTCATGAATCAAATGCAATGCAATGAATATCTGATGCTGGCCGCTAAGAAGCTGACCGATGTCATGGTCGTCCCAGATCTTTTGAAAAAGTGTTTTCCCCCCCACGCGTGCCGATCTCCCACCGGTCGTTAAAGAGCGGCGATTCTATCACAGCGTTGCTAAATCAGTGGTACATGGAAGCCAGTTAACTAGATCTTCGAGCGATTTCGAGTACCTGATTGGAGGCATTAAAACGTAGGAGCACCCCATAGAACACATCAGTATCCTCTACCGCGGGGTATGCGCCTTCGTCGTAACACTCGCCGATACGCCACTCTCTGTTGATGAGATCGCCTTCGGTCAGAAACGGATCGAATGCCTTCTATTACTACGGCCGCCAGGGTCAGCTCATGCGACCGATATTTACGGGGGTCGCTACGAGCACCTCAGTCAACCGGCTGATGTTCAAATACATCCTTCGCTGTCCTTTCTGCAGACGGCAGGCCGGCGGCCAAAGGTCCCACTAATCTGGTCATTGGACCTCAGCAGCCAATATCAACCTCGGTACCCTTGGTCTCGACCATGGTATACGGGTTTAAACTCCTTCAGATTCCTATTCTGCCTGTTTGGAGTCATGGTCAAACCGCCATGTCAGGATATTCTTCAACTGGTCTAGGGTTTCCCGCTCAATTAGAATTCAAGATAACGCAATTTCCTAGCAATAAAACCGCCAGAGAGACCGTCAGCCGATGAACGCAATCCGCTCCGCCGCAGTTGCAGGTATCTTTCACAATAGTCACCTAATACGTCTGGCGGCCACTGTTGAAAACCTCCTCGCACAATATCCAGCCGCCACGTCCCAGTGGCCAAAGCCATCAATATCGAGGCGACCCTTCTGAAAACATCATCCGGCCACCTACCAGCACCACCAGGCAGTCTCTCAGAAGCGGGTGCTTCATTCGTCGCGATCAATATCAACAATCAGCTGCGTGGCTGTATCGGCTGCTTATTCGCTGCATGCCCGTTAACCGACGACGTGCGACACCACACAACCGCCGCCGCCTTTCATGATTCGAGGTTTCCCGCGCTGACATTGGAAGAATGGCACAAGACAGAGCTTCATATCTCCAGGCTCACAACTCTGCTCCCACTGAACGTCGACCCGCGGTCAGCCCTCATCAACTGTCTGACCCTAGATATCGATGGCGTCATCCTGGAAGAAAACCACCGACTTGCGACCCACCGGCCCTCGATCTGGCAACGACTTCCAGATCCTGTTCAGTTTGTCACCCAATTGCCCATGAAAGCCGGCCTCACAGGTGATGGGTGGACGGACCAGAGCCGAGTTCATCTCTACCAGACAGAAGAAATCTGCTAGGCGTTGTAATTTGAATCTGCTACCCGGTCCGCCTAAAAGATTCAGCACTGGTCGACTCGTGATCTCTCGAGGGGAGAGACGCGACGCTCACGATCTCTACGTTGCCGTAAGGGAGTCCATTACCCAGGTAAATCCGTATCTGACATGGTGTCACCCTGACTATTCCATCGGCGAGTCAAAAGCCTGGCTGACTCTTGTTATACGCGAATGGCGCGCGGATACAGCCTATTCATTTCTGATCCGGGATCATCACGGTCGATTGATCGGTGGCTGTGGTATCAACCGAGTTGGCGACGGGCATGTTGGTAATTTGGGTTATTGGATTCGTTCGTCCGAGACTACCCGAGGTTACGCGACGGAGGCAGCGATTGGCCTGGCCAGATATGGTTTCGAAGCATTGAAGCTGGGCCGGATCGAGATTGTGATGGCCTCACACAACAGCGCAAGTCGAAAGGTCGCACAGCGCTGTAGCGCAAGATATGAGGGGGAGATGCGGAACGCATTGCTCCTCCACGGTGAGTACCACAATGCCCTTCTCTATGGGCTGATCCCCGACGATGTCTCGTAAACGTCCGTTATGGTCAACGAGTTGGGGCTTGGAGGTCGCTTCAAACGACTCAGGCGTCGTCCGCTTCGAGAATCAGCGTACCGGTAGTCGACAAAGACCCACCAGTGCCGTTGACAATACAGTTCCGGGCATCAACCTGTTTACCAGGTAAACCATTGACGCCGTCTTCTGCAGTCCTCGACATCTGACGATAGCTTTCCACCAACAGTTGCATGCCGTACATGCCGGAATGGTTGAAGGACAAACCACCACCATTGGTGTTGATCGGCAAGCGGCCACCCGGCGCAGCGTGACCGTCTCGCCAGAGGATGAACCCTTCCCCACGAGGCGTAAGACCCAGCATCTCGGCTGTTAGGCCAGCTGTTATGGTAAAGGAGTCGTAGATCATCGCCATCTCAATGTCTTTTGGTCCGATTTCAGCCATGTTGTAGGCTGCACGCGACGAGAGGTATGCAGACGTCTGGGTGAAATCGTCCATCTCCATCATGTTTTGGTGGCTCATGTTTTCACCCGCACCCTTGATCCACACTGGGTTTGTTTTCAGGCTTCTCGCGATTTCCGGTCGCGCTACGATTACCGCACCACCATGATCCGTGACAAGGCAGCAGTGTAGCATTGTCAGTGGCCAGGAAATCATCGGCGCATTTTTGACGGTATCCAGCGTGATGGGACCACCAAACTCGTGTGTCTCATTAGAATGCATGACGGCCCGTGGATTGAGCCCCGCCCACTGTCGCGAGACCACCGCAATATGGGCGAAGTCCTCGGCCGACGTACCATACTTGTGGTTATGAGCAACCATCGCGTGAGAGTAGTTACTAGGTGCGCCAGTCAGTCCGTAGGGCATGGTCATTTCAGTCCCGGGGCTACCGGCGCCGCCGCCACCATAGCCACCACCACCGCCCGCACCAATTTTACGCCGTGACCAGCCGTTTTCGCCGTGGGTTACCAGTGCAATGTCGATGACACCCGCATGGATGGCACACATCGCATGGTGAACGTGCATCACGAAGGAACATCCACCCACAGCGGTCGTATCGATATATTTTGGATGCAGGCCAAGATGTTCTGCGATCTCACTCGACATACCGGCGGAGAACACCCCTTCTATATCGGATATGGGAATACCTGTCTGCTGCGAGACGTTGTAAATCGCCTCCATGTGTAATTGCAGATTTGTCCTCGGTTCTTCCGGATAACCAATTTCATTCGCCTCAGCGGCACCAACAATAGCGGCTGCTCGTGACAGACTCATTAGGCCTTCTCCTCAACGATACGCCAAAATGGAATGTGCATACGCTCATTCGCCTCTTCAAACTCAACCCGAACCTTTGCACCCACGTGAATTGATTCAGGCTGCTTGCCATCGACGCCCCGAAGGACGGTCAACATCCGATCGCCTTCATTTAAGTCGATATAGGCCGTGACATAAGGGATTTCTTCCGCCCAGGGTCCGAAGGAACGGTGCTGTACGGCAAATGTCGCAATTCGACCTTCGCCACTCCCTTCAATCCACTCAATCTGGTTGGAGTGACAATGCGGGCAGATATGGCGAGGGTACCAATGGACCCGATTGCAACTCATGCAACGTGGCAACATCAATTTGCCTTCCCGCGCGCCCTCCCAGAACGGACGTGTCAGCGGACTCGGCGTTGGGACAGGTTTGTTATAAGCCAAGAGACTCTCCTTCTTAGTGTACCTAGGACGAATCGTGCGCGAAGGCTATCAAAAGCGTCCTGTGATTGCATGACTGGCCAAATCCGCAAGTTCATGTGATATGCAGCAATATGGTGCGTGGTCCCGGATTCTCCCGATGTTCCCAGAGATAGACCGCTTGCCAAGTACCCAGCGCAAGATCGCCATCAATAAACGGAATACTAAGACTCGACGCGGTCAGCGCGGACCTGATATGTGCGGGCATGTCATCAGGTCCTTCATCGTCATGGGTGTAAAGCGTAGGATCCTGAGGAACGGCCTTGTTCATCCACGTCTGAAGATCATCTAGTACTCGAGGATCGTAGTTCTCCTGAATAAGCAGGCTGGCCGAGGTATGACGAATGAAGAGCGTACACAGACCATCCCCGGTCACACCCTGCTTTGACATGGCCTCCGCCACGCCACGTGTTATATCAAAGAGACCCTGCCCGCTGACTTGACGTTCATAGCGAGTAATCATGCCCGACATTAGCTCGGCTTAGTGGCCCGTAAACTCAGGTTTACGACGTTCCAAAAAGGCTTTTACACCTTCCTGAAAGTCATCTGACTGGAATAGTCCCGAAAGGTGCACCATAAGATGGTCGACCGTTGTATCATAGGATTCCTCCATCCCCATTCGCATCATGCGTTTGGTAGTTTGCACGGCGAGTGGCGCGTTGTCCGCGATTTCCTCGGCCCACTGCAGCGCAGTCTCCATCAACTCGTCGTCGGGCACAATTGTGTTCACCAGTCCCAACTCAAGGCACTCCTCTGCGTCTACCGTCCGCGCACGATAGTAGAGTTCTGCCGCCTTCGCCCAACCTATGAGTTTGGGCAGTAACCAGGTCCCACCACTCTCGGGCACAACATTCCGTTTGGCAGTTACCGCCGCCATCTTGGCCGACTTCGCTGCAATCCTGATGTCACACAACAGAGTGATATCCATACCGTAACCGGCTGCGGCACCGTTCAATGCACAGATGACCGGTGTATCCAACGACCACATCACTGTGATGGGGGCATCGCGCAAATCGAACAGTTGTCTTGGACGATTACTGCCACGATTTCCGCTGCCGATACCACCATTGTTGACGTCGACCAGGTCCAGTCCAGAACAGAAACCTCGTCCCGCGCCCGTAAGAATGATGCAACGAATATCCGGATCCTTGTTCGCCTCAACCATCTTCGCCGCCAACTCATTGAGCATGGATCCCGATATGGCATTCAGTCGCTCGGGACGATTGAGTGTAATGATCGCCACGCGGTCCTTTTGTTCGACCAGCAGTTCTTCGACAGCAGAGGGTGTGAGCGCCATGGTTACCTCAATTGGTGGTACGTTTGTGTCTGGGCGTGGCCTTCCGCATCATATCGACTCGACAAAGCGCATGCCAGCACCACGTCTGACTTGAGGCCACCCCCTCGATTCCCCGACAATAGTAATGGGAATACACATCAGGTATATCTGTATGATCCGACGACTAGGCGGCTATCTCACTACTCGAAAACCCGACACCGCAGCACCCGAAGCCCGGGAATTGGAGTCGGAGGGATGCACTGTCGTGAGAGGAGCTTTCTCTAAACGTGAGGTTACAGCACTACATGACGCAATCACTGACATCTTTGACACGGGAGAGGCCTACAATCGAAACGGAGTAGGTCGAGACAGTCAGACGTTCAGGTACGAAATGCTGAACCGGTGCGCGGTGTGTCGATCAGCGATCGCTCACCCGGCAATTCTTTCCGTGATCGAGCCGTTGCTCGGTGACAACTGTCACGTAATTGCTAATACAGCATGGCGCAACCCACCAAAGCCCAACGACCCGGCTCAGGGGTGGCATGTCGATGCGGGCCCCCATATCCCATTGGCAGCAGGTATCGAGTGGCCCGATTACATTCCTCACCCTGTTTTCGCAATAGGTGTTCACGTTTTTCTGAAAGACTGTACAGAAGATGATGGTCCAACAGGGGTGATACCGGGCAGTCACCTTTCGGGGCAATTCCCTCCGCCTGAGCACGCCATGGATCCGCACCTTAAATGGCAAAATCGCGGCGTACGAAAACTCACGGCTGACGCAGGTGACGTGGCGTTCTTTGTATCCGACGTCTGGCACCGGAGATTACCCACCGGTCCTGACGATCAAGGGCGGTTCTTTCTCCAGATTCACTATGGCCGCAGGGACATACAGCAACGCATCAAACCCAGCGATGAATTAAACCAACTCTCACCCGAAGCATTGTCGGAACCGGACCTACGGACTCGAAGCGCAATGGGTTTACATCCCACCGGATTCTACGATGGATGAACCCGTCTGGGTCTTTGGTTACGGCTCACTGATATGGCGGGTTGATTTTGATCACGTCGACGTTCAGCCAGCCTGGATCACCGGCTGGCAACGACGGTTCTGGCAGGGATCGGTCGATCATCGTGGACAACCCAATGCACCCGGGCGCGTCGTCACAATTGTGCCGCAAGAGGGTGCTATCTGTCATGGACTGGCATACCGTTTGCCCATTGATTCTATAGAGACCATTTCCGAGCTGGACCATCGCGAGCGCGGAGGTTACGACAGAGTGTCGCTACCCATCGCGACTGAAACCGGCACGCTCGAGGGTCTGACCTACATCGCAAGCCCTAGCAACAGTAACTACCTAGGACCAGCAAACCCTGCACAGTTGGCGAAGCAGATCGCTGGGGCGACGGGTCCCAGTGGTCCGAATGTCGAATACCTGTTGCGCCTGGACCAGAGCCTGACCGAGCTGGGTCATCCGGATGAACACGTTCGGGCGATCGTCGAAGCGTTGAACACACTCTGAAGCACCAACTCCAACGCCTCGTGAATCCTAAATGTCTGGCAGTTAATGAGGCAACGGTATGAGCCATTTGACCACTCGATGAATCTCATCGTCGCCAGTTTCCAGATTTTCCACGAAAAACTGCGCCCATGTCAGTGGCGTTATCTCGTGTTCATAATCGTTGAGGTAGGCGATCGTGACTAAACGAATCCTGTATGTGCTGACGAGCGTCATGCAATCGTTTGTGTAAAGTGCCTGGCGTGACCGCCAGAATTTCTCCAACCACTACTACCGGATGTTCGGCGAAATAGTAGAGAATAAATGCGCGTCTCAACAATTCGCTTAGTTCTCCAACAGAACTCTGGCGCAAACTATTGAATTGTTCTGTCACTATCACCCTCACCGGATCATCATCACCCGAGAGGGCCACCTAACAGGAAAAAAGTTACTTTTGTCTTGAACAAGACGATATAGCCGGTGTTTTCTAACCTACAATCCCAAAAATCGCGGGTGGCGATTAAGTCTGGTCCCGTATATATTTTTGGATATGAAGATCGACCAGATCATGGACCTGCACATTCCTTTGGAGAGACCCGCAGACGATCTGACGTCGCCAGTCTCATTGCTCTCTCAATGTTCGTCACGACCCTCCTCTCCTTTGAAATAGCGACATTAATGACGGAAACCGAAGGCCATGGTCGCCACCTTCGATAGCCTCGATGCCCTAGGCTGTCCCGACGAGATTCGAGTGGACGCTGGTAACTCGAATCTTGCGCGCGTTCTCTCAACCCACAGGAGTGGTCTTTCCGCCCATAACGGCCTCCGGGAACTTCAACTGACCCTGGGCCGATACTGGTATCGATTGCCTGCAATCGACAGACCCGCCATCGGTGACTGGATCACTGTCGATGCCAAAGAGACCCGCGTCGACCAGATCATCCCTCGACGCTCACTGCTATCGAGAGTGGGCGCCGGTGCCCACGCGGGTCAGCTGGTCGAAGAGCAAGCTATCGCTGCCAATATCGACTGGCTAGTCATCGTCTCTTCCTGTAACGAAGAGTTCAATCCTTCACGACTTGAACGTTACCTTGCGATTGCCACCAACGCTGGCATTCGGGCGGCCGTTGTCCTCAGTAAAGCCGATCTCGCATCAAACTCGGATGTGTGGGTAGATCAGATCGTCGCCATCGACAACGAACTTCCGATTGCTGCAGTCGACGTTCGAAAACACGGTGCGATTGAGCCGATCAGACGTTGGTTCACAGCAGGACAAACCGTTAGCCTGCTGGGCTCTTCCGGTGTCGGTAAATCGACCTTGCTCAACAGCCTGCTCGGTGAAAACGTGCAGGACACGGGCGGGATCCGTGAAGATGACAAGAAAGGACGACATACAACGACGGATCGCTCTATGCACCTAACTGATGACGGAGTCATCGTCCTCGATAGCCCTGGAATTAGAGAACTAGCTATCAGCGATATGTCAAATTCACTGTCGGATATATTCGATGACATCGAGGCGTTGGCCGCGCATTGCCGCTTTTCTGATTGTGCACATGATCAGGAACCTGGATGCGCTGTTCAACGTGCCGTGACCGACGGCACCCTGGATGGTCGACGTCTAGCGAACTATCGCAAACTCAAAGCCGAACAGGCCGGACATAGCGAATCCATTGCGGAACAACGAAGGCAATCTCGAAAAGATCGACACGCTTACCATAACCTGAAGTCCGGTAGGAGGAAATGGACCAAGAAAAAACGATGAGTACTATAAACACGCATTCGTTCAGCCATGATCCCAGGAACCTCCGTGTCCTTGCATTCGATGTTTTCGGGACCGTCGTTGACTGGTTCGGCTCCGTCTGCACAGAGGTCAATCGTCGCATGGACGTCGATGCAGCCGCATTCGCCAGCGACTGGCGCGCAGGGTATGCCCCGGCCATGGCAGCCGTCACTAGGGGCGATCTGGATTGGACATTAATCGACGATCTTCATCGAATGATTCTAGACGACCTGCTCTCGCAGTACGGTGTCACGATGATGGAACCAGACCGTTACAGCCTGAACCGCATCTGGCACTTTCTGGATCCGTGGCCGGATTCGGCGGCAGGCCTTCGCGCGCTGAGGCCAGCTTATACGCTCTGCACACTTTCCAACGGCAATTTGGGACTCCTGACCGACCTTGTCCGTCACGGTAATCTTGCGTTCGATTGCCTGCTTTCCGCAGAGATCTTTCGGAAGTACAAACCTGACCCTGAGACGTATTTTGGTGTTGCACGCACGTTTGACGTCTCACCTTCTCAGGTCATGCTAGTGGCGGCACACCACAACGATCTTGCAGCGGCGCGCGAGTGCGGGCTGATGACCGCGTACATTGAACGTCCTGAGGAGTTTGGATCGCATGCGATTAAGGACGTATCGCCAAAACCAGATAATGACTTTCACGCTAGAGATCTTTTGCATCTGGCGGAACAGCTCACCCAATTTTGGAGCTAGATCCTCGAGCGTCTGTGCTCTAGACGTCTCATACTGTCGTCAGAGTGACTTGATGACCTCAAGCACATCGTCATGGTGAGTCTTCGTATTGACCTTCTCCATGACGTGCTTCAATCGTCCATCCATACCGATGATGAAGGTGATTCTATGGATCCCCATAAACTCGCGACCCATAAATTTCTTCAGACCCCAAACACCATACTTGTCGGCAATCGCATGGTCTTCGTCTGATAGCAGATCGAAATTCAGGCTTTCCTTGTCGCGAAACTTCTGTAGTCGCTTCACCGGATCCGGACTGATCCCAAGCACCACTATTTTCTGTCGACTGAGCCTCGCTCTTGTATCCCTGATCCCGCATGCTTGTACGGTACACCCGGGCGTCATTGCCTTGGGGTAGAAATACAACGCAACATGTTTCTTGTCGCGGAAGTCCTTTAGGCTGATCGTCTTTCCTGCCTGATTCGCGAGGCTGAACGCCGGCGCAATATTACCGACCTTCGGAAAAGATAATACTTCAGTGGCTTTTGGCATCAGGCGCCTCTTTCTGATGTAGTTAGGAGACCGCCCACGTATGGCCACCACGGAGCAGTGCATTCACGTCCGCAGGGCCACTAGTTTCACGAACAGCGATCCGTTGGTCATAAACCCCCTCGACGTATCCATCGGCCGGCTGGCAATAAAGCACCCCCACAGGTTCAGGAAAATCGGGAGCATGGATATCGGCCAACATTTGAGCAAGAACTTTGTTCGTCTCGTCATGAATCATAATATCGGCTTCTGTGATGCCGTCTTCACCGATTGTAACCACCTCAAGGCTGATGGTTTTTGGATTCAACCGAATACCCTTCTGAACTTCCTTACCAAACAGCAGGGGTTCGCCGTGTCGAACATGCAATTGCATGTCAGCTGCTGTCTTCTTGTCTTTCACGTGATCAAAGATACCGTCGTTGTAGACGGGACAGTTCTGATAAATTTCGATAAAAGACGCGCCTTTGTGATCATGTGCGCGCATCAGCACTTCCGTTAGGTGCTTCATCTCGGTATCGATGGACCGAGCAATGAAACGAGCCCCTGCTCCCAATGCAAAAGCACAGGGCCCCAGTGGCAGATCGACAGAGCCGTCAGGTGTGGATGGCGATTTGGTTCCGACCTTTGACGTGGGCGAATACTGACCTTTGGTCAGTCCGTAGATTTCGTTGTTAAACAACAAAATCTGCAAGTCAACGTTTCGCCTCAGAACGTGGATCATGTGATTCCCACCAATACTAAGACCATCTCCATCGCCGGTCACGACCCAGACATCAAGCTCTGGGTTTGCCAGCTTAACCCCTGTCGCGATCGAAGGCGCACGCCCGTGAATACTATGGAACCCGTAGGTATCCATGTAATACGGAAACCGAGACGAACAACCGATACCTGAGACGAATACGATATTTTCTTTCGGGACACCCAGGTCCGGCATCGTTCGTTGTACAGCCTTAAGAATGGCGTAGTCACCACAACCCGGACACCATCGAACTTCTTGGTCTGTTTCGAAGTCCTTCCATGTTACCTTCTCTGGAGCGTTCATGACACCACCTCCAATTGAGCTGCGATCGCTTCTTCAATTTCGCGAATTTTGAATGGTTGTCCGGACACTTTATTGAGCGCATGGGCATCCAACATGAAATGTGATCGAAGCACTTGTACAAATTGACCGGTATTCATTTCAGGCACCAGAACTTGGTCAAAGCTGCCCAGTAGCTCTCCCAGATTCGATGGCATGGGCCACATGTGACGAACATGGACATGGGAGACATCCATACCAGCCTGACGACTGCGCTTGACCGCCTGATGGATGGCACCGTAAGTCGAACCCCACCCTACCACCACCAACTTTCCTCCAGCTTGGCCGGCGGATAGTTCCTGCTCGGGGATATAGCGTGCAATACCATCCACCTTCGCTTTGCGGGTATCGGTCATTTTCTGGTGATTATCAGCGTCGTAGGAGATATCGCCATTATCAAAGTTCTTCTCGATACCGCCGATCCGGTGTTCCAACCCAGGGGTCCCTGGCTTGGCCCAGACACGCGCGAGTGTCTCTGGGTCACGATTGGCAGGCGTAAATTTCTCGGTTGAAGTCTCGTACGATACCGGGAATGGTTCGTAATCGTTAAAATCGGGCACAAGCCAGGGTTCTGACGCATTCGCCATGTAACCGTCGCTCAATATCATCACCGGTGTGCGGAACTGAGTTGCAATTCGAACGGCCTCAATCGCAACATCAAAACAGTCGGCTGAAGTTTGCGATGCAATGACGGGCAGGCTGGTATCAGCATGCCGCCCAAACAGCGCCAGATTCAGGTCAGATTGTTCTGTCTTGGTCGGCAGACCCGTCGACGGGCCCCCGCGCTGCGTGTTGATGATGATCATTGGCAACTCTGTGGCACACGCTAACGAAATCGCTTCACCTTTCAGAGAGATCCCGGGCCCCGAACTGGAAGTCACACCCAGACTCCCTGCGAAGGACGCCCCGACTGCAGCACAGGCTGCGGCAATCTCATCCTCCGCCTGGAACGTCACCACATCGAATTGCTTCTGTTCTGACAGCGTATGAAGAAGACTGGATGCGGGTGTGATCGGATAGGACGCAAAAGTTATAGGGACACCTGCGAGTTGACCACCGGCGAGCAGTCCCCAGGCAAGGGCTTCTGTCCCTGTCACGTTCCGATACAAACCAGGTGACACATCCGCACGTGGAACGCGATAGACTTCAACCCCGGTCGGGAGTTCGGCTGTCTCGCCATAGGCGTGGCCAGCGTTGATCGCCGCGATGTTGGCATCAGCAATCTCAGGTTTGCTGGCAAATTTCGACTTTAGATTTTCAATAGTGGGCGAGCGATCACGCTCGAAAAGCCACATCACCAATCCAAGCGTCCACATGTTCTTACATCGAACTGCAAACTTATGTGAAAGTCCGTAGGGTTTGGTCGCTTCCAGGACCTGAGCTGTAATATCAATCGAAATCAGCCGGTACCCGTCAAGCGAGCCATCTGTGAGCGGATTCTCAGAGTAACCTGCTCGGTTCAGGTTCTTGTCGGTAAATGCACCTGAATCCGCAATAATAAGCCCGCCTTCTACCAGGTCGGTACGATTTGTGATCAGGGCCGCAGGATTCATTGCGACCAAAACATCCACATCATCACCCGCGGTCGTAACATCGTCCGAACCAAAGTAGATCTGGAATGCAGAGACACCGAATGTGGCGCCGGCAGGTGCTCTGATCTCTGCGGGGAAATCAGGAAACGTTGCCAGGTCATTTCCGTATAAAGCCGTTGCCTCTGTAAAATTACTGCCTGTAAGCTGCATTCCATCACCGGAATCACCGGCGAAGCGGACGACTACATCTGACACAACATTGAGGTCGTCATCCTGAGTCACTTTCTCGACTACGGACATCAGTTTCTATCACCCTCTCTAATTATTATGGAAGCATCAAAAACGTCTGTCTGAAAAATACACAGCCATCTTGATTGGTCTGCTTTGGTACTTCACTAATACCAGGCGACTCGGTAGCAGTTTTTCGAACGTGCCCAATCCTTAACGATTTAGGCAGTTGCCCTCCCGTCTGCCGCCGAATACTAGCAGAAAAAAATATTAAAATCGGTGAATGAAGACGAACATTTCTAGCTCAAATCCTCGAACCAGCTCCACGGTTCAAATCAAGCGCTACGACACCGAGTAGTGTTCGGCTGCGGACAACCTGAATGCGTCACATCAAATTTTGCAGAGGAAAGCGTTTCCTCTGGTAGCAGACGTTTCCGCCGGTTAGTGTCTGATGATATGTGGGAGAGAAGCAGCAGGTTTGGGATGGAGAAGGTGCGACGAGTTCGGGCCAGGTTACAACAAATCTTTTAATTTATTGGATAATTTATCCCCGTCGGGATTTTTTATTGACTTGTATCTGCAGGCTTCCGTCTATCTATCCCGAAGTTATACTCTTTCTAGATTACAACTCAGTCCGCTACTAAATTCGCACGGCGTGCCGGCAAGAAAAAAGAGGGCCGTAGCCCTCTTTCTATCGGTACCAGTGACTTGTTATCGCACTCCGCGATACACAAGCGTACCAGCCCTATTTTGCGGCTTCTCAGCTTGGCCTTGGCCAGGCGTATAAGCCACTCCCCTATAAACTACGCCCTTTCGTTGTGCACCATCTTGATGCGCGTTGGCTGGGTTGTAGTTAGTTCCTCTGTATAGCAAGGTCATATGAACCTCCAGTTACGTTTCGATTTCGTACATATGTCCGAAGACATACACCCTTCTCAACGCGTTCCTTCGGCAGATTGTCGGTCTCTTTCGGCTATTCGCCTACTCGCTTACCCTTCTGTGGTCCAGAAGGAGGTTTTCCTATCTCCCTACTTCCGTTCTGGGTCAAATTTCTCTTCCCCAGAATGAACGAAGACGAGCACAATGTGCTCAAAGCGAAGTATCGTGGCTTCTAAAAAAAATTCAAGTAATATTTTGACCGTATAACGACTAAGTTAATAGAAAGAGTAGCCTAGAATTTAATGCTTATTAGTCGATCGTCCTTCGAACCTTGCTTCCACCGCCCGGTGGAGTATTTTGTACACTAAATCACTCGATCGTGACTTGATCGCTTATCGGAATTGGACTAGCCGTGACAATAATTGAAATACCGGTCATATATGGGGACGGAATAGGTCCGGAGATTACCTCTGCAGTACTGAGCGTCGTGGACGCCGCTCAGAGCAACTCGTCATTAAAACTCGTTTGGATTCCAGTCGCAGCTGGACTTAGCGCTCTAACCGAGGGCGATGAGCTAATTCCGCAACGAACTTTGGACGAGATCGCTCGATGTCGCGTAGCACTCAAGGGGCCCTGCGCAACACCTGTCGGAGAGGGCTTTACCTCGATAAACGTAAAGCTTAGGAAAACATTCAACCTCTACGCAGCCGTAAGACCCGTCCGCAGTATTCCCGGCGTTGAGACTCGGTATAAGAACGTCGACCTTATAATAATTCGCGAAAATACCGAGGGCCTTTATAGCGGTGTAGAGAATGAGGTTACCCCCGGTGTTGTGATGAGTATGAAAGTTGCCTCCGAAGTGGCATGTCGAAGAATAGCCAAGTGGGCTTTTCGATTTGCCAACCGTCGGGGGCGCCAAAAGCTCACCGTCTTTCACAAGGCAAATATTATGAAGTTAACAGACGGCTTATTTCTCAAGACTGCATCAGAAGTACATGCTAACGATTACCCAAATATAGATTTTGAGTCCAACATCATAGACGCAGGTTGCATGAAAATAGTGCAAGACCCCACTAACTTTGATGTTTTGTTACTGGAAAATTTGTATGGAGATGTTATGAGCGATTTGTGCGCGGGTTTAGTCGGTGGTTTAGGTGTCGTCCCGGGCGCGAATTTTGGAGACGATCTTTCTATTTTTGAGGCAGTACATGGGAGCGCTCCAGATATTGCAGGCCGTAACATCGCCAACCCACTGGCGTTACTTATGTCGGCGGTAATGATGCTGAATTTTTTAGCAGAAAAACTTCAACTTCCAGCTCTTTCACAAAGAGCAACTTCGATAAAAATGGCATATGACAAGTGTTTAATTGACGGTCAAAAGACCAGAGATCTAGGCGGTCAAATGACTACTTCAGAATTTGCTGATGCGGTCATTGCAAATCTTTAATTTCAAGCCGAATCACTGAGCTAAGCTTAAAACTCAGAGGCCGGTCGCTCGAAGCTGCACAACCAATTTATGTTTCGTCATTAATGAGCACGATGAGCGAACGCCGTCCCAACATCTAAAAACGAGGAGGGTATTTCCGTTATCAAGATCGACCATTACTCGGAAGTTAACGAGGATCCTGCCGCACTGGTCTTAAAAATGCACCTCCTACACATTGACGAGTGTGCGAATAGTTCGACAGCGCCATCGCTGTCACGGATCTGCAACACTCTATGGCGCGTTCAACACACAGAACCACATCTGAGTCTCCCTCATAGCAGCCAAGGGGTAACGACCGCGTCAAGTTGAAGGACTGATCGGGGACGGGGCTAACGCAATCGGAGGGAACCTAGCAGAACGAGTCCTCTCAATGGGTGCATTACTTACTCCGTGATAGGTAAACGCCAGAGAATACTTTACACGGTTGGTGCGATTACGCGATGCAGCATGAAATAAGCGACTATGGAATAGCAGAAGATCGCCCTCGTTAAGTTCGATCGGCCGCGCCTGCTTGATGAGTCGTTTATTCTCGGGGAGATCCGTGCGCAAAAAGAGGTCCGCATCTAACCGTCCAGACGAAAACTCATGAGTGTGAGAACCGGGAATAACTCGAAGACATCCATTGTTAATGCGTTCCTCTCCCAGCGCAAGCCATGAACTAATTAAGTGTTCGCGATCAAAATGCCAGTAGCGGTTATCTTGATGCCATAGCGTGACGCTTGAATATCCTGGCTGCTTAGTCATCACACAGTTGTGATGGCTTTGACTGAGCATCGCATCCTCACCCAGCAACGTGGTCACCAGTTCTCTAACAACGGTCGACGTCGCCCAATCTAAAAATATTGGGTGACGTGCAACTGCGTGAAGCAGCCGCCTCACTGTATCACCACCCTTGATACTCGATGCCTGAGGACCTCCTGGATAACCGACAGATGACTCAAACTCTAACGGTGCTAATTGATGCACTAGATGATGTTCAGCTATTGAACGTAACTGCTCGCAGCGTTCCGAATCTGCTGCGCTACGGATGATCAAATAACCATCACGCTGGAAAGCGCTATGATTAACGTCACCCGCATTGTCTTCGATAGTCGGCAGAACCATTGATTTAGTCTGCCACGTCAGTGTGAAAGAGTGCCACTAGAATAACAGGGAATCCGGCGTGACATCCTTTCCTCTATGTGGCCTAGGCAAAAGTTGGCATTACGTTCACAGTCGACTGAAGATACTTTTCAATGCCTCTTAAAATGACTGGACCGTAATAGCGTAGTAAAGCGGGCGCAAATGCGAAAGTGCCTACAGAGAAAAGCAAGACACGACGTTCTCTGAACACAACAAGCTAAAAAATCAATGATCGGGAGAGATGGCAAGTCTCAGAAAAAATTCGTCTACCTAACCAAAGACCTCAGCGAGGAACCCATCAAACACGTTTATCTGTCAGCCACAAACAGATCGAGCTTCAGGACAGACCAGACTTGCCTGGCGAGAGCCCTTCGAGGGCGCCCATATCCAAAGCCCCCCTACCAGCAACGTTCACCGGTTGGATACAGACATGGCTGGCTCCTGCAATAAGGTGTTCATCAACGCGTTGACGAATCTGCTCGACAGTGCCCCATGCGAACGTCGCATCGATAAATGCATCACTGCCCCCACTCGCCAAATCCTCGTCGGTGAAACCAAGCCTTAGCCAGTTGTTCCGGTAGTTCTCGAGGCCAAGATACATGGCAGCTGCCTGACGTGCTGCTTGTCTCGCCATTTCGGGTTCTGTCTCCAGTACAACTTTCTGTTCGACACACAGAAGCTTGTCGGCGCCCAAAATTTCACGTGCTCGCCGGGTATGTTCAGGCGTTGTGAAGTACGGATGCGCTCCATCCGCATCATCCCGAGACAATGCCAACATATTGGGTCCTAGTGCAGCCAACACAATTTCTGGTGGATGCTCTGCGGGCACAGACTGGTAAGGGGTCGCCTTCATGCGCGCCAGATACCTGCGCATTGTGGACACTGGTTTACCGTACTGGTGGCCTCGTACCCCTTCGACCAACGGTTGATGGCTAACTCCTAGACCTAGCAAGAACCGGCCCTCGGATTGTTCAACCAATGTGTGCGCCGCGGCCATCATTGCACCAGCGTCTCGGTTGTAAATGCTGGCGATGCCTGTCGCGATCACCAGTCTCGATGTGTTAGCAAGTAGCCAGGACGCGTGAACCAGTGAGTTCCTGCCAATGGTCTCCGGAATCCAGAGCGCCCCGTACCCCAGAGATTCGACGTGCTGTGCAAACGCCGCCGCGTCCACCGCACTCATACCGTCCGTGAAGTACCAGACACCAGTCCTTCCTAATTTCACCGCCATTTTTTACCCTGACTAACTTGATGGCCCGGATAGTACTGAATATGTCAGGTGCAGCCAATCAGACAATCAACCGCTCGATGATGTGAAACGGCGCGGCACCAATTGATCATGATATTCTTCACGCCACGTCTGCATCCTTCAGTATACGGAGTCACCATGGCCGCCATCTCTATTAGCCGTCTCATCACAGGCATCGCAGAAGCTGATCCAGATCGCCTTGCAATCACGCACGAAGACCAAAAGGTGACCCGCAAGGAGCTCGATCACCGTACCAATCGCCTCGCTCGGGACTATCAGCAACGTGGCGTCAAATCTGGAGATATGGTGACCGTCGGGTTACCAAATTCCATCTCCTTCTATGAAGCTTGTATCGCGACCTGGAAACTGGGTGCTACCCCACAACCGATCTCCGCTCGGCTACCACAGATTGAACGTCAGGCAATCGTGGATCTGGCAAAACCGGCCATCGTCGTAGGCGCGGACCCCGCCGATCATCCCGGTGTTGTTGTCCTGCCTGTTGGTTACGAAGCAGATGCTTCAATCAGTGATGACGCGTTGCCGGACGCAGTGTCGCCGAGTTGGAAAGCCCCAACATCAGGTGGCTCTACAGGGAGGCCAAAGATTATCGTTGCCGCCGAGAAGGGACAGTTTGATTTTGCAAACTTCCTCCCACTCCGTCAGCGAAGGGACAAAGCGCAACTGGTCTCTGGACCGCTCTATCACAACGCCCCATTTACCTTTTCCATGCAGGGACTAATGCTTGGTAACCACATCGTCGTCATGACCCGTTTTGACGCCGAAGAGACACTCCAGTTAATCGAGCGTCACCAGATCGACTGGATGATGATGGTGCCAACAATGATGCTGCGCATCTGGAAACTTGATCCGGATATTCGCAATCACTACGATCTTTCATCGCTACGCATCATGCTGCACCTGGCAGCACCCTGCCCTCCCTGGCTAAAAGAAGAGTGGATCAACTGGCTTGGTGGAAATCGAGTCCACGAGTTATTTGGTGGTACAGAGGGAACTGGTGCGACATGGATTACCGGGGATGAATGGATGCAACACAAAGGTTCCGTTGGCAAGCTAATGGGTACGTCCCGAGTGAAAGTGGTCGATGCGGATGGTAATGACCTACCTCCGGGCGAAGTAGGTGAGATTTTCCTGCTACCCCCCGGCGGTCAAGGCAGTACCTATCGCTATATCGGGGCTGACTCCAAAGCCCTTCCCGGTGGCTGGGAATCGCTGGGCGATATGGGTTTTGTCGATGCTGAAGGGTACATATACCTCTCGGATCGCAAAACAGACATGATCCTCTCTGGAGGCGCCAACCTCTATCCAGCAGAAATCGAAGCCGCATTGGACGCGTATCCTGGTATTCGCTCAAGTGCGGTCATTGGACTACCAGATGAAGATATGGGTCAGCTTCTACACGGCATCATTGACGCGCCGGATACAATAATTGACGAATCTGAACTGGTGGAATTTTTGTCAGAGAGGTTGGTCCGTTACAAAATTCCAAGGACGTTTGAATTTGTCAACGAACCGCTTCGTGATGACGCCGGCAAGACACGCCGTTCAGCGCTTCGTGACGCTCGGGTTAAGGATATGGACTGATTGTGGTTCTCTATTCGACGCTTGGACCAACTAGATAATCGCTCAGCAATAAAAACACGATGGCCACGAAAAAAAAGCCAGTGAAAACTCGCCTCGCGCGCGATCTCGAGAGGTCAGAGGGTGCGCTGGAAAAGTTCGGCGGTCAGTCGCGCTGACTAGACACGGCCTTTGTCCAATTCCAGTTTTCCTTTTACGAGATTAATTCGCAGAAGATCGCTCGCCCCTTCAATCAGTCGGTAGGAGCGAATCTGTCGATACAGCGCCTCGAGCGGATGTCCTTTAACAAGTGCTTGGCCGCCAACGAGCTGAACAGCATGGTCAACAACGCGTCCAGCCGTCTCCGTACAGAAGACCTTGGTAGCTATTGTTTCGTTGACAATATTCTCCCCGGTATCGGCCAAACGAGCGGTGCGGTAAAGCGCACTTCGCGCAACGTAGGTTTCAATCCGCATATCAGCAAACCGCAAACGTACGCCCTCCCTGTCGCCAAGCGGCGAGCCAGAACGATGCGGTGCTCGCAGATGCTTCTCAACATAGTCGAGTACCCACATACACACCCCCATGGCGTCTGCAGAGACATTCAGTCTGACATTCCCGATATTGCCCAGTGCCCTCGGCATACCTTCGCCGATCTTGCCGATCACCTGATCCACACCGACCCTGACCTTGTTGAAGGTCATGGCGACATGACCGCCTCCCTCCATTGAATTGAAGCTACGTGTGATTTCCACCCCTTCGGTTTCACGATCAATCACTACCATCGCGGTTCCCGCTTTTTCGCCGTCGGATTTTTCCACATTCACCAATACTGAAACAAAGTCCGCGGTGTCTCCGCCGGTCACGTACGACTTCTGCCCTTGAACCACCAGTTCATCATCATCCAAGGTCGCCCACGTTGGCCGAATTGCATTATCTGGTTCGGTAAAACCGAATGCTCCCCGTTTTTCACCACGCATAACTGGTTCCAGGTAGTCGGTTTTGAGTCGCCCTGTGGCCGCATGCAACATGCCTGGTCCTGGTCCAAAGACAAGGCCGGATAATGTCGTGTGAGAGGCAGCCAACGTTTCTCGTAACATAATCAATTCAAGCATGGACGCGGGTTTACCACCGAATTCGGCGGGTTGAGTCTTACCGAAGAAACCAAACGACTGAGACGCCTCTCTCACGCGGCGACGGTCGTCATCAGTTAACGCATCGCCTCTCCGGACCTTGTCATCAAGTGGCGTAAGTACATTGTCGATGAAAGCCAGCATGTCACTCTTGGTGGCAGCGAGTTCTGGCGATAACTGATCAGGCATAGTGGAACCTAGGAATTCGATAAGCGCGCAGATTAACGCCTTCGATACGCGGATGCATCCTGGTGCAATGACTTGCAGGAGTCTTGGCAACCTGCCTATGATCCCGCCACTACCCAACAAGAAACGTCTGAGGTCATCAGCATGAAAATCGGCATCTATGGAAGCGGCAATGTACGGCGGGGACAACCCCTCACGGCGCTCGTTGATGAGATCAAGGACCTGGAACAGCGTGGCTTCGCCAGCTATTGGTTGCCACAAGTCGGCTTCTTCGATGCACTGACGATGATTGGCCTTGCAGGACCCCAGACGAGCACGATCGAGTTTGGGACGGCCGTGGTGCCATCGTATCCGCGTCATCCCAGTGCGCTGGCGCAGCAGGCAGCCACGGTAAACTCTTTGACCGGAGGACGACTCATTCTTGGTGTTGGCCCGTCACACAAACCCGGCATCGAAGGTTCGCTGGGGCTGTCGTACGACAGTCCCGCAAAACACATGCGTGAATACGTGACCATTTTGAAGTCGCTAGGAGAATCGGGCCAGGTCGACTTCCAGGGTGACCTATTCAATGTCAGAACAGGTTTTGCGGTCGCAGAAGCACAACCATTCCCTGTGGTGATTTCTGCCCTCGCACCCTTGATGTTGCAAGCGGCTGGCGAAGTGGCCGATGGCACTGTTACATGGATGGTTGGCAAGAACACCATTGCATCAAGCACAGCACCACGGATCACAAAAGCTGCATCAGAAGCAGGTCGACCCGCTCCACGTGTGATTGCCGCTGTACCCGTATGTGTGCACGACGATAAAGAGCAGGCAGTCGCCCGGTCTGTGCAGATCTTCCAGCACTATGGCGCGTTGCCGAATTACCGGCGTCAGCTCGATGCAGAGGGTCTCGGAGAAGCAGGAGAAATAACCGTGACCGGCAACGAGGATGAGGTCGCAGCGCAGCTTCAGGCGTACGCAGACGCCGGGGTGACCGAGGTTCTCGCGAGTATCTATCCTGCAGGTGACGACTCTCGTGGATCGTTCGCTCGGACCTACGCACTTCTTGAAAAACTAAACGACTGATATGAACCAGTGGCAAGTGGGTGACGTCAAAATCACTCGCATTATCGAGATGGAGATACCAGGGGGTACCCGGTTTCTACTGCCCGATGCGACCCGTGAAGCCGTGAAACCAATTGATTGGTTGGCGCCGTGTTTCATGGATGGGGAAGGCAATCTCATCATGAGTATTCATGCGCTAGTGGTAGAGACACCGGCACGCAGAATCGTGGTGGATACGTGCATCGGCAACGACAAAAACCGCAATATTCCCGCCTGGAGCAATCTGCAATTGCCCTTTCTCGAAGACCTGGCCCGCGCCGGTTATCCTCGTGAGACCATCGACACCGTACTTTGCACTCACCTCCACGTCGACCATGTTGGCTGGAACACGATGCTTGTCGATGGACAGTGGTTACCCACGTTTCCAAATGCGCGCTACCTCATGGGTAAGAACGAGTTTGAATATTGGGATGATGCTGATGATCCATTGAACAGCGGTGTCATGGACGACTCTGTTCGCCCCGTGTTTGACGCCGGACTGGTTGATCTGGTTGAGTCTGATTATCAGATTTGCGATGAAATCTCGCTGGCACCTACACCAGGACATACAAAGGGTCACGTTTCGATTCATATCCGGTCGCGTGATGAACACGCAATGATCACTGGCGACTGTATCCACCATCCTTGCCAGATGGCACATACGGAATGGTGTAGTACGGCGGATTACGATCCTGAAGAAGCGATAGCGACGCGAGAATCACTACTGTCGAGCTACGCCGATAGCGATACCCTTATTATAGGTACACACTTCGCGACCCCAACCGCGGGTCACATCATCAGGAATGCTGGCAGCCAGACCGCAGAAGAACGGTTCTGGTTCAAACCGTTCATGCGAAGTTAGATTGCATCATTGTTCGTCAGGACAGCGCTCTGCGTCTAGGCTTCAGAAACTCGAATACCTTCATCGATCAAAATCCGGTTGGTCACTGACAACAACTGTCCAGTAAGATCAAGAACAAACCGCTTGAACAGCACCACCAGCAGTTTCCGCTCCCACGCTGTGAGTCGCGTTTTCTCCGTCGCATATCAGAAGCTCATGCAGAATACATAGGGTCGAAGTGCGAGCTCAGCGGATCCTGCTTTTCTATGTTCATCATTTTTTCAAACAACGCATCTTCGACGTTTGCCTAAAGACTTTCCATGGGCTAGGTCAGGCGTTGCTCGTAGGCCAGTTTTTCCCGAAGAATGACGCTGATTCTTTTGTCCTTGGAGGCAAACGCTAGCTTAACAACCTACTTCGGGCTCTTAACCATAGAACGCAATGGTTCTCCCCTCTCTGATTGGGACATAAAACCGCGGGCTCGTTAGGATTACCAAACCCATTTGCTCAAAGCGGGTACTGGTTCACAAAACCGGTAGACGCCTCGACCACCTGTCCGGAGAATGCTTGCCGCAAGCGTTCAACGGGGAACATCATCATGACCGAGTCTGCACAATCTATCGAAAAACGCGTTGACGAGCTTGAGTTTCGTATTGCGTTTCAGGAGGACACGTTGGCGCAACTCAACGATGTGATTGCGCAACAACGGAACGAGATCGATCACCTAACAAAGCAACTCGGAGGGGTCATCGATACGCTGAGATCTACGATGCAGACAGGCGGAAGTGCTAGCGACATCGATGAGAAACCGCCGCACTACTGATCGAGCGTCTGCCCCCTACTCCAAGGCACCGTAAATGTAATTGCCCAACTTGGCACGTAGCATATTCGGCGGCTGCATTCCCATCACCTGTGTACAGAAAACCACCGACATTCTTTCTACCGGATCACACCAGAAGATTGTCGCAGCTGCTCCTCCCCAGGCATAGTTGCCGATGGAACCGATCAGTCCGGCCTCCTGCGTCGATTGTACGATTGAAAAACCAAGGCCGAAGGCGCCGCCGTTCTTTGCTGTTTCCGAATATTGGAACTCAGGGTTCGGAACCATATCCATCAAACCCTGACCTCTGGGCAAATGATTGGATGTCATGTAGTCAATCGTGCGACTCCCCATAACCCGCTCACCTCGATCATTCACGCCACCTGAAAGCAGCATGGTGCAGAATTTTGAGTAGTCGCTGGCGGTACCAACTAGGCCACCGCCGCCCGAGAGGAACTTGGGGCGCGATAGGTTCAGGTAACCACCTCTCGATCCCTCATCCACATCCATAATGGTGCCCAGGTGTGGAAAGTACAACGTATCCGCAGCTTTGTAGACATCGCTCGGATCAATTCCTTCGGGTGGTACGTAGCGGTAGTTGTGCGGCATACGATCTGCTTTGTTTGCAACAAGATCGAAACCAGCGTCTACCATACCGATCGGTCCAAACACTCGCTCCGCCAGAAACTCATCCAATGACTGGCCGGACAGGACTTCTACAAGCGCGCCACACACGTCAGTGGCATACGAATAGTTCCATTGGGTACCCGGCTGGTACAACAACGGCATCTCAGCCAGTACATCGCAAAACGCTCCCAGCATCGATGGATCGTCTTCCGCAATATTTTCAGGATGACGTGCAGGATGCACCATCATTTTGTTATAGATTCGATCGACGGCGATCCCGCGACCGGAGGGGTCGAATCCATAAGATAAGCCTGCCGTGTGAGTCAGTACCTGACGCATGGTGATATCGGTATGACAAGGCTCTGTGTCAAACGAGACATCTTTGCGCCCAGACTCCTCGTCACCTCGCCAGCCGGCAAACACCGACATGTTCTCTTTGCGCCATTTTGAACCCAGGTAGCGATATACAGGGTCGCCCAGCTGGAAACGACCTTCCTCGTAGAGCATCATCAGAGCAACTGAAACGATGGGTTTGCTCATAGAGTACAGACGGAAAATCGAATCTTCCGAGATCGCCTCACCCGTAGCGATATCAGCGAAACCGGTCGCTCGAAGATACTCCGTCTTGCCATCAATCGTGACCTGGGTCACCGCACAAGGCAGAGCCTTTTTATCGACGAGAAGATCGAGCCAGTCCGACATGGCCGCCATCACGTTGCTGTTCAATGTCGTCATCGTGTTCGTCCGAGAATTCTGAGGCGCTGACCATAGACCATGCTACACAATAGTGACAAGCACTCCGCTCCTAACGATCAATATTCGGCTGAAAGCTAATCACATCAGTACTGTGGAATAACACAGCGGCTTCGGGCACAGTAGCGTCCAAGTAAATTTGAGGATCTATCAATGGGCAGACTGACGGGACGTGTGGCATGGATAACAGGTTCATCGAGGGGCATTGGACGCGTGGTCGCAGACCACCTGGCCAGCCTAGGCGCTAACGTTGTCATCCATGGCACTACTCCGACCTCTACTCAGCAACTTGGTGAAGGTGACTCACTGACAGCGCTCGCTGATGAGATTGCGCAGGCACACAACACTGAGGTACTCCCTGTCCATGGTGATCTGACGGATGAAGCAGTCGTTGCGGGCAACGTCGCTGACATTCGGGAACGCTTTGGGAAGATCGATATTCTCATTAACAACGCTGGCGGTGATATCGGTTCGAAGGGGGTCACAGCGGAAAACGCTGGCAAACCGGTCCAGAACGATGCGATCCACATTCCCTTGGACGAAGTAGACACGATCATCAACCGAAACCTTCGAACCTGTATTCTTGTCACCCGGGCAGTGGTCCCGGAAATGATGGAACGCAATGAGGGCTGGGTCGTAACGGTCGGCAGCATAGCAGGCCTCTCGGGGCATCCATCTGAGGTTTCCTACAGCGTGTCCAAAGCCGCTGTGCATGAGTACACCAAATGCCTCGCAGCTCAGCTGCGTCCAAACGGTGTCTATGCCAACGTGATTGCCCCTGGCGAAATCATTACACCGCGGTTTGAAGCCTCTCGACCTACCCAGGATGATCGCAAAGTAGATCAGGGACCACTCACGCGCTATGGATGGCCCATCGAGGTTGCCAAAGCTATTGAGTTTCTAGTGACCAGCGATTCATCCTATATTACAGGGCAGGTCCTACGGGTCGATGGTGGTGCTCAATTGTGGCCGGCCTGATTGCACAATGACGTCTTCTATCCTGGAAACCGAGCGCCAACACCGCCTTGAACACCTAGCAGGTGCCTGCCGAGTGCTGGCACGATTGGGCATGGGTGAGGGGATCCTGGGACACATCACAGTTCGGGATCCCGAGAAACCAGATCTGCTCTGGCTGAACCCGATGGGTCTCGCGTTCAGCCGGATTCAGGTCTCAGATCTGGTGCTGGTCAATCATCAGGGGGACGTCCTGAAAGGATCACATCCAGTCAATCAGGTGGGTGTTCGTCTACATTCCGCACTACATGAAGCACGTCCGGAAGTGATGGCCGTATGCCATATGCACACGCAATACGGTAAGGCGTGGTCGTCGCTTGGGCGTTTGCTCGATCCGATCAGTCAGGATGCTTGCCTGTTTCATGGTCGACAAGCGTTGATCAGAGAGCCCCGCCTCGCCAATACGCCCGATGATGCCGCACGTTTTGCGGCGTCATTCGGTGATCATCGAGTCGGCATTCAGGTGGGACACGGTTTGTTTACCACCGGTCTTACGGTCGATGAGGCGACGTGGTGGTTCATCAGTATGGAACGTGCTTGTGAAGTGCAGCTCCTGGCGGAAGCTGCTGGTACTCCCGAACACTGGCCTGATGAAATGGCTCGCGGACTCGCGGCAGGACTCGGCTCCTCTGGGTTTGGCCACGCGTCCTTCAAGCCGTTCTGGGATGAAATCTGCGCCTCGGACCCTGATCTGTTCGACTAACCCCGTTTCAAAGGGTGAACCGATGCTCCCTGCCCTAGCGGCACGCGGTCCCAAATTACGCTATGCTCGATGCAGACTTAATTGACCGGAGATTCCTATGGCGCTGGCTGATTATAACGTCTACCCCGATGTAGACAAACTGATGGCCGATCTCAAGGCATTCGATCTGTTCGAACATGCGGTGGAGCTCGAAGCCTATGGTATGACGGTGATCCCACCAGAAAAGATGCACAGCAGTGATGACTTCGTAGCGCGTCTGCGCAATGCCATCATTCGCGTCTGCGAGGAACGCAATGATGTCGAAATCGGTGATCCTGCGAAAGCTACGCTCTCGGGGGTCAACGCATTCCGAAACTCCTGGCATCTGCTCGAAGAAGATGAAGTTTTTGTCGAAGCAGCCATCAATCCGGTCGTTCTCACGATGGTGCGTTGGTTGCTTGGGCAGAGTGCCGTATTCTCAGGCCAGACATGGATTATCAAACCCGCGGGTGCACCCGGTCTAGGACTTCACAGTGATTCCCACGGTATTCCTAGCGGTGCCGGACAGATTGCTCACATGTGTAACGCGTCCTGGATCTGCACCGACTACGATAGTGCCGATGATGGACCGACCGTTTTTGTACCAGGCAGTCACAATTTTGGTCGTGCCACGATGCCTCACGAGTCGCCGCTAGAAGGGACTCCCTGGAAATTTGTACCCCTGATCGCAAAGGCCGGTTCGCTCGCCATCTGGAACGGAGCAACCTGGCATGCCTCTGAGAAGCGGACAAATCCAGGTTTACGTGTGACGTTGGTCCAAAATTATATGCGGAGCTATATGCGGGTTCAGCACAACTACGAAGACACATCTCCTCAGTTATTGGAGAAATACCCCGAACTTGCCAGAGTCATCGGTAAAGCGCTCTATCCCTATGAAGATCCCCAAAATCCTGATCCGGTTCGAATTGCGCCAATGATGCGTACGGGTACAGATCCCTTCGCATAGATAAGGCTTAAGCTGGTTGGCAACCCATTGGTGGTTAACTAATGCAACCTCGATTCACGTGGACCATGACATGTCTAATCCCGACGCACTGACATACCCTTATGACGCTCCTCCTGCAAACGGGACGACCCAGGAGGTCGCACCTGGCGTTTACTGGCTTCAAATGCCACTACCAATGAGCCTCAAATACATCAATCTCTATCTCCTTGAAGATGATGATGGCTGGACAGTGATTGACACGGGTATTCGAGGCGATGAGACCCGTGAACTCTGGCAGACCATCGCAGACGATTGCCTGCAAGGAAAGCCGATCACCAGGATCGTCTGTACACACATGCATCCTGATCACACCGGTCAGGCCGGCTATCTGTTTGAGACATGGCGCGCACCGCTATACATGAGTTTTCGCGAGTACTACCAGGCGCGCAACATGTTCACAATGATGTCAGGGCCCAACTGGCAGATGACTGAATACTTCCAGCGCACAGGACTAACCTTTGATTTCCAGGGGCGGATACAGAACCGTAAGAGTGATTACCAACCGCAACAACAAGACCGTCCGATTCCACCTTCATTTATCCGCCTAACGGATGGCGATACGTTCAGGGCATCGGGACAGGACTGGCAAATCTTGACCGGCTCAGGGCACTCCCCCGAACATGTCTGTTTGTACAGCCCAGATCTTAGAATCCTAATTTCAGGTGATCAGATCCTGCCGATCATCACCTCCAACGTCAGCGTGTTCCCATCGGAGCCAGAGGGAAACCCAATGGTTGGCTGGCTAGCTTCACACGAACGATTTAAGCAGTTATTGCCCAATGACATCCTGGTCCTGCCTGCCCATAATCTACCCTTCTACGGCGTACAGGAACGTTTACAACAACTGATCGATCATCATGAGGATCGGATGTTGATCATCGAGGAAAACTGCATCGAACCGAGCACCGCCGTCGATCTCCTGCCCCACCTGTTCAATCGCAAGCTTGAGGATCACACCCGCTTCATGGCGGTGGGCGAATGCATCGCACATATCCATTGCCTGATGGGCAGAGGTCGTCTGGAGCGTATCCTGGACAACGAGGTTTACCACTATCGCTCAATCGATCCCACATCACTGGAGCGTGCACATCCCGAGGGACACAAACCATTGGAGAATACACCGGAGGTTACGTAGCGCGAAGGATCTACCACTCCCGTCCAGCGCCCTCTCTCATCCAGTCACCTCAGACAGCACTAATACGATATAGTGGAGCAGATCTGGTTCATGGACCTGCCAAGAATTTAACTAACCACCCACCTGATCAACAAAAAAACACTCATCAATCGAATTTCGCGGCGGTTGACAATAACGCCCCTTCGGTCAGCCAATAGGGATCTGCGCACAACTCGGTGTCTCTGCTGTAAGTCTAAGCAACTCATCAACCTCTTCACCAAAAGCACGATGCGCCGTGGTCAATGATGCACTGAGTTCAACAGCTCAACAGGCCAGTGGAACGTTCTGAATCGCAGGAAGCAGGGCTTGTGTTTGTGGCGCGCCACGACGCATCCAACCCGCTACAAATAGGTGGACCGGCACTTCGCCGAGAAGTTCTGCTAGATAGATGGCTGCCTTCACGTTTCACCGTTTGGCCTCTGGATAGGGGGGATCCTTCGCTGCATCAATCGCTGATGCAATGTAAGACTCAAACGCACGGCTATAGTAGTCCGTAATCTTCTGACGACGTGACACGTCCATCACCACAACAAATTATCAGCTCCGACGATTCCCTCCACTAGGCGCATACGTCCCCAGCTCACAGACGTTATGGAGCAGTGCTTCAGGGACAGGATCCGACCTGAGTCGCCGGATTGCCCGGGTTGTCCTCATCGAAGTTAGCAGACCGATGTCTTCTCCAATTTGACCAGTGTCGATCTGAGTAACCGCCACGCGATCCGCTACTTGCTATTCTTGCGTCAGCCTCTATCTTACATGTCCACATCAGTAACCACATCAACGTGTCACCAACGCTCACGAAAGAAGATATCGCCACTGCAATCGAAACACTCGAGCAGAATCTGCGCCAGACCGTCAGCCAGGGAGAAATCAGTATTACCTCATTACCGCTGGTCCCTGAGATCAGTCTGTTGCTCCTTAACGAGGACTACCCTCGCGGTCCACTCCCACATGAAGACACGATCGCCGCACTCAATGACCCAGCGTATTGGTCGTTCTGCTGGGCAAGCGGACAGGTCCTCGCTCGATGGCTTCTGGACCATACGCACATTGCCAAGGATCAGGTCGTATTGGATTTCGGTGCCGGTTCAGGGGTCGCCGGTATTGCCGCTGCTATGTCCGGGGCGCAACGCGTCATCGCCTGTGATATTGACCCGATAGCACTTGCATCTTGCCGTGCTAACGCCACAGTCAACGGGTGTGAGTTGACATTGCTCGAAAACATCGATGCACTGGACACACACATTGACCTGATACTGGCAGCAGATGTCCTCTATGATCGAGAGAATATTCCCTGGCTGGAGCAACTTGCGACGATCACTCCGAATATTTTACTCGCGGACTCACGGATGAAAGACGTCGAGCACTGGGGTTACCGGCGGCTACTCAGTCAATACGCCACTACCGTCCCTGACCTTGATGAGGCCCGGGAATTCACGGACGTCAAACTGTATCTCAATGAACGTGCAGATCTTGGACCCTGGGCAATTCATACGGCCGGTCAGAAAAACGAATCCAGGTCGAGCAGATAGCCATGATCAGAACGACCACCTCCAAGTGCGCGCTCGTATTCACTCAGCTCAAAACCAAGACTGACGGCCCAGGCGACCAAACCCCCGACCTCGTCATTCGGCAACCAGATAAACGCGCGTTCAAATCCTCTTCTTTTTAATACTGTGACCGCACGTATCATCAACTTTCGCCCGATCCCCAGGCGCCTGCGTTCTGGATCAACTAGACAAACAAAGATCTCACCAGTTCCCTCAGGTAGGACATCCGGGTGCTCAGGCTTTCCGGCACAGACGAAGGCAAACAATCGTTCATCTTCGGCGAGGTCAATAAAGTGCTTTTTTTCATCCAACGCGAATTCCCAGTCGTGTGACGTAAGATCTCGAGCGAAACGGCGCGAGAATTCTGCGAGTGCAGTACTGTCGTTCGGATCAGCCCGGCGAATGGAGACGGACGTCAACATCGCGACTAATCAAGAACGAGTTCAGCCACCTGCTGAAGCTGTTCTCGAGACCCAGCACTGACCATCAAGGAAGTTATCGGTGAATCGCGCCACGCTTCCAGGCGATCTCTCACGCGTTCGATAGGACCGACAAGTGAGATCTCGTCAGCAAACTGAGAAGGCACCGCAGCGATCGCCTCGTTTCTTCTTCCCTCGAGAAACAGATCCTGAATCTGATGAGCCTCCGCTTCAAATCCCATACGCGCCATCAGGTCTGTATGGAAGTTTTTTGACTTCGCGCCCATACCACCAATGTACAAAGCGAGATTCTGCTTGACCGGAATAAGCCCCTTCTCAATATCGTTAGTAACATTGATATTGACTCCCTGCATGATTTCGAATCCGGGTTTCGCATCCTTTATCTGATCCGCGTAAACCTCAGGACGATACGGGGAGTAATAAAGTGGTAACCAGCCATCAGCAATTTCAGCCGCCATCGTGACATTTCTCGGTCCCTCCGCACCCAGAAAGATTGGCATGTCATCTCGGAGCGGATGCACCATAGTCTTCAGTGGCTTCCCCAATCCCCAGGATCCGTCACCGGTATAGGGTAACGGATAATGTTCTCCATCCGGATTGCTTACAGGGCCTTCACGACGGATCGCTTGACGAACAATATTGACATACTCACGAGTGCGAGAAAGTGGCTTGCCAAAAGGACCGCCATACCATCCCTCAACCACCTGGGGACCTGAGACACCTAGCCCGAGAATGACACGTCCGCCAGAAAGATGATCCAGGGTAATTGCAGCCATTGCACAGGCTGTCGGCGCTCGAGCAGACAACTGGGCAATCCCGGTACCAAGACGAATCTTACTGGTATGGGCACCGATCCAGGTCAGTGGTGTAAAGACATCTGAGCCCCACGTCTCTGCCGTGAACAACGCGTCGTAGCCCAGCCTCTCCGCCTCCTGAGCCAGTTCGACCATGTTGTCCCTGGGGCCTCGACTCCAGTAGCCCATCTGGATGCCCAACTTTAGATCTTTCACTCACGATTCCCGATTTAGTGATCCGCCAGCATGCCCCAAGGCGTCACCGCAAGGCAACTACGCGCGGTCTGAACACATCAGAATCGGCGTTAATACTTTAGTGTGTTCTTGCTTACTGGGGTTTGTTTCGAGGTGGTCTTGCAATCGGGGATTGGCTATTCTTCGCGCTTCGAGTTTGAGATGGGTTTCACACTGATGACTAATTCCATTGCCAATGAAGGCCTCAGAAATGACGAAGGCGAAGAGCAGGAAAAGACGCCTGCGAACAGTTTTCTTGAAGAGAAACTCTTCAAGTCACGTTCCATCTCGATTTTTGGTCAGATCAATGATCGTCTCGCGCGTTCGGTATCGGAGCGTCTGCTGGCATTGGCCGCTGACAGCGATGAGCCCATCACCCTATTTGTCAGTTCGCCTGGTGGACACGTTGAATCCGGTGATGTGATCTACGACATGATCAAATTCATCAAACCTGTTGTTCGAGTGGTAGGTACAGGCTGGGTCGCTAGCGCCGCAACAACCATCTATTTGGCGGCCGAAAAAGACAACCGATACTCCTTGCCCAATACACGATACCTGGTGCATCAACCTTTGGGGGGCGCACAAGGCGACGCCACTGACATCAGTATACAAGCCGAACAGATTGTGAAAACCCGGGAACGTATCAACAAACTTATTGCCGATGAAACCGGGCAGCCACTGGAGCGCGTCGAGAAAGACACCGATCGCGACTACTGGATGACGGTCGATGAAGCAGTTGAGTACGGTATTGTGACCCATATCGTCAAATCCGTGGACGAGGTGACCAGCTAGACTTACATCTAGCTCGTCACCCTGCGCCACAGGCGCAAGGGTGTCCCACAATCGACAATGCAGTGTAAACAATGCAGATCATCATCATTTGGGGATGACCCGACCTGAGGCGGATTCACTTAACACCCAATTCTCTTAGCCGCTCCTCCAGGTAGCTCGCCGCTGTATATCGTTCTGAGAGGCGAACATCCGGACGCGGGTGCAGAAACAGCGGTAACGACATCCTGGGCTTATTGGCCGCGAACGTCGGGTTGATCACCCGATGCGTTGTCGATGGATAGTAACCACCAGAGACTTCCTGCAACATATCACCAATATTGACGACGAGCTTGTCGTCACCTTCCGGCACATCAATCCATCGGCCGTCCGACCCCTTGACCTGCAGTCCAGCCTGATTGGACGAAGGGAGTATAGTGATCAGGTTAATGTCTTCATGTGCTGCCGCTCGTAGTGCCCCCGTTGGTTCGTCACCTGTCAGATGTGGGTAGTGTAATACCCGTAACAGCGTCTCACGACTATCAACGATCATGTCAGATAACGACTCAGAGTAACCACGCGAGATGTCGTCTGGCGTGTGCTGCTGTATCCAATCGAGCAATTCGCTAGCCAGCGTAGACGCCGACTCAAAGTAGGCCTGCAACTCTTGTCTAAGTGACGACGGGCATCGTCCCCAGGGATAAAAATGAAAGTACTCTTTGATGTCTTGTTCAGACTCACCCTTTGCGGATTCCGCGATCTCGCGCGAAAAGAAACCATCCTGGGTCGCAACCTGCATGGCGAAGTCCCTCGGATATTCACCCGCCAAATTCTCGGAGAAAAACGTCAACCAATGATCGTAGATTTTAGTGATCAGCGATTGATCGAGTGGGTGATTCGAAAGTACGCCAAAACCCGTCTCGCGCAGCGACTGACAAAAGTCACCCGACGCACTATCGGATCGATAGTCAATGGCTTCGAAACCAGGCAACCGAATACTCCACAGCGTTACAGCGTCAGCGAGACAAAGAAACCGGCGATTGCAGCACTCATCAGATTCGCGAGCGTCGCTGCCAGCAGTGCACGGAGTCCAAGACGAGCAATATCCGGCCGTCGCTGCGGGGCCAGAGATCCGATCCCACCTAACATGATGGCAATTGACGAGAAATTGGCAAAACCACAGAGCGAAAAAATGATGATTACCTGCGCGAGCTCAGACAGTTCGTCCTGTTGTCCGACAAAGCCAAAGTAGGCAACAAACTCATTCAACACGAGCTTCTGTCCGATAAAGCTACCCGCAATGTTGGCCTCCGCCCAGGGAACGCCCAAAAGCCAGGCAAGAGGTTGAAACAAATATCCGAGCAGCATCTCGATGGTGATGCCCTCCTGACCGAATAATGACGCAATGCCACCAATGATGCCGTTCACCATCGCAATCATTGCGATGAAGGCGAGTAACATGGCACCAACCGCCATGGCGATCTGCAAACCAGTCAACGCACCTGCCGCGGCCGCATCAAAGACGTTGACGTACTGCATGTCCTCGTCATCGTCAGTGGTCAGTTCACGTTCGTCGGGACTTTCTGTTTCCGGCATCAACATTTTGGCCATCAAGAGTCCGCCGGGGGCGGCCATGAAACTCGCCGCGAGCAGGTACTCCATAGAGACGCCTAGTGCGGCGTACGCAAACAGGACAGAACCCGCTATGGATGCCAGGCCGCCGACCATAATCGCAAACAGCTCTGATCGCGTCATTCCATTGATATAGGGTTTTACAACAATTGGCGCTTCAGATTGACCAACAAAGATATTCGCTGCTGCGGATAGAGACTCCGCCCTGCTGGTTCGCAGGATGAGTTGCAGGAAGCCACCAATGAGACGAACGATCCAGGTCATGACCCCCATGTAGTAGAGCACAGTCATCAGTGAGGAGAAAAAGACAATCACAGGAAGCACGCTAAAGACAAAAATGAAGCCGAACCAGGGCTGTCCTCCGTCCAGAAACAGAAAGTCCATGCCCGCCTGAGAGTAGCTGATAACATGGAACGCGCCCTCGGCGATCACCTCCAGAGCACGCTGACCGAAGGGCGTATACAGCACCAGCGCAGCGATGCTCACCTGAATGGCAAACGCTCCACCGACCGTTCTTAAATTGATGGCACGACGATCGGCCGAACAGAGCCAGGCGATGCCCAGCAGAAGTATCATCCCCAGAAGACTGATCATTATCGTGTTCTTATTGTTCCCGGCATTCCTCGAACTTAACCCACACTATAGGGCTTGTCGAATAGGTCATTGACCAGCAAACGTGACCGCACTCGGACGCCAGGTTTCGCGATCACCGCGATACCCAGGCACCATTGCTTCTACCCAGGAGGGTGATACGTGAATAAGGAGATAGTCATCTGGGAAATTCGGGTACAGACGTGCATTGTCTCTTTCCCGACGCATGGCTCTTTTCATTCCCACCTCATCAATGAGCGTCGCTATACCCATCACAGTCACATAGTTTCGGTTCTCTGCATCGAAGTAATACAAGGTCACCTGGGCATTTGCCTTGATCTGTTCAACTTTTCGAGTGTTAGGTCGCGTCGCAATCAAAATATTAAAGTTATCATCCGGCAGAAACGGGTCGACCGTACGAGCACGTGGCTGCCCCTCTATGTCGACGGTGATCATTGCACAGTATCGTGCATCCACTATCGTCGTACGCGCAAGGTCTAACAGAGCACGACCTTCATCGCTCATCGCATGATGACCGGCTGTGTTGTCTGTTGCCGCATTGACTGGGGCAAGTCCGACGGCCACGGAACACACGAACAAGATCGTCAGCCAGCGAGTCATCTGCTTTTCATTCATGGACCGCATCTCCTCTGCCAAAAGCGGGAACCAAATAGCGACTCTAGTATAACCCTCACAATCGCTCTACTATTAAGCGGGTTTGCCCTTCACCCACGCAAGCAAACCGAAACAACGACAACCAAGGCTGAGACCATGCCCCCAGAAATGCAGTTCCGTACCATCCACCAGATCGTGAAAGCCGCCAAGATGCGGCTCAATCAGACCAGTTGGGACTACCTGATCGGTGGCACCGAAACCGAAACCAGCCTGAAGCGCAACCGAATGGCCATTGACTCATTGGCGATTCGTCCACGCGTACTGAACGACGTAAACAAAGTGGACACCAGCGGGACGATACTGGGCCAGACTCTCAAAATGCCTGTTTTGCTGGCACCGATTGGATCTCTCCAGGTGTTTGAGGCCGGCGGTGGGGCCAGTGCGGCAATCGCCGCTGCAGAAGCTGGGATCATGAGCATCAAGAGCTCTGTGTGTGAACCCACCCTCGAGGAAGTAGCGGCCGCATCGGATGCCCCCAAGATCTTTCAGTTATACGTCCGCGGCGATGATGACTATGTCGACGGTATCATTCAGCGAGTGGTTAACAGCGGCTACAAGGCGTTCTGTCTAACGGTCGATAGTGCTGTGATCAGCCGACGCGAACGTGACATTGCAAAGAATGTTGTCCCCACATCACAATCATCTGGACATGGCGAATTCAGTTACCAATCGGGACTCAGCTGGGCACATATAAGACGGATTCGAGATAAATGGGATATACCGCTAATTTTAAAAGGTATTCAGTGCACGGAAGATGCGGTAAAAGCCGTTGAGTACGGGGTTGACGTGGTTTACATCTCGAACCACGGTGGCCGACAGATTGATCAGGCTGAAGGTTCTATCAGCATCCTGCCAGAAATTGCCGCCGAGGTAGGCGACAAAGCTGAAATCATTGTTGATGGTGGCTTCTATCGGGGTACTGACATCGTCAAAGCAATCGCATTGGGTGCGAACGCGGTCGGTGTCGGTCGGTTGGAAGGCTGGGCAATGGCAGCAGGTGGCGCACCTGCAGTAGTCAACTGTATGCAGATCCTTCGGCATGAGATTCGCTTGGCGCTCGCGTTGTCGGGTGTGACCTGTTTTGGCGAGTTAGATGCTTCCTACGTCACACAAGCACCACCTGTAGCCCTCCCTTCCGTGTTCAGCGCGTTTCCCCTCTTGAGTCAGGAAGATGAGGGGTACTAGACTCAGTCGGCTGAGGTGCTCACGGGACGATAACTGGGTGAAATCGCACGTCTGCTGAGTCCCGATGGACAACTCACCGACCCAGGCATGCTTGGGTGTGGTATTTCCTACCACTCCAGGAGACATACTGACGGAATCCGGAAAGTTCCTAAGTGCTGTGATCGTCCAGACAGCCGGAAATAGTAAATACTACAAAGACTTATTTAATAATGGGTCTGAATAAATAAATAATGGCTCGAATCTCTCACGGCGCGCTGAGCGAAAGACGATCAGACGTCTCAAAACACACCGCAATCTTTACCTCAGATCATCTCTTGCGTTATAGCAGCGATGGATAGGCCGGTGACCAGAGCTCATTCTCGAGCATCGCTTCAACGTCTGTTTGATTGATCCCGGCAACGCCATCTTCAATCGCTTGCCTAGCCACCCGAATCGTTAGCCGCCGAGTAACCTCTGATAGTCTTTCGATGGCCGGGTACAGCAGCCCACTCTCGAGTTCCTCATTCGTCACCGACAGTGCCAGCTCGTTAGCACAGGCCGTGATCATATTGTCAGTCACAGAACGAGCGTGGCTAATCAATGTCCCCATCCCCAGGGCTGGAAAGATGAATACATTGTTGCCCTGCCCGATATGGATCGTTCGATCACCAATTTTGACCGCTGGAAATGGACTACCGGTCGCAACCAAGGCCTGGCCATCTGTCCAATGTAAAACATCAGAGGGTGTGGCTTCTGCCTGGCTCGTGGGGTTCGATAGCGGCATTACAATGGGGCGGTCCGCATGCATCAACATGGTCTCAATGATCTGTTGAGAAAAACTACCAGGTATACCTGAAGTACCAATAAGAACTGTGGGCTTATAGGCTCGTACGACGTCCTCAAGAGAACGATGCATCGGATCCGACAACCCTATCGCAGCAGCAGTCTTGGGCTGCCATGCGAGGTCATTTTTATAAGCATCGCGATACGGCTCGTCGAGGACCAATAGACCTTTACTGTCAAGCAACGCAATAAAGTTCTCATCTGCATCGGGATTGGCAGCACGAATCTGACGGGCAATGCCAAGACCGGCAGCCCCCGCGCCGTGAATCAAGATGCGTTGTTCTGAAAGTGGACGCTCGATCGCCCTCAATGCCGACATGAGGCCGGCAAGTGTCACCGCTCCAGTGCCCTGGATATCGTCATTAAACGAGGGTAGGGAACCATGATAGCGATCAAGAATCGTCAGCGCGTTATCTTTACGGAAATCTTCCCACTGCAGCAGCGCGCCAGGAAACAGAGAAGTCACCGCCTGCACGAACTCCTCGATCAGCTCGTCGTATTCACTCCCACTCAACCGAGCTTCGGGCCAGCCCAGATAACGGGGATTCGAGCGCAGAGTTTCATTATTCGTTCCCACATCGAGACTGACAGGCAGTGTCGTTGCTGGTGATATCCCAGCACACGCGGTATACAGAGCCAGTTTGCCAATGGAGATGGCCATACCACCTGCCCCCTGATCACCGATGCCAAGAACGGACTCATTATCGGTCACCACGAGCAATCGGATATCACGACCCGCTGTAGCCTGATCAAGGACCTCGCGAACCCTGCCCTTGTGTGATGGATTCACCCAGATACCGCGACCACGTTGGAACACATCAGAGAATTTCTGCGTCGCAAGCCCCACCGTTGGGGTATAGACGATCGGCATCATTTCTTCGATGTGGTCCTGCAGCACTCGGTAGAACAGGGACTCGTTCCGATCCTGTAACGAGGAAAGTTCTCGATACCGGTCCAATGAATCATTAATTCCTGCAAAGGTCGCGTAGAAACGATCGGCCTGCTGATCCTGGGTATTGAAGGTGGCGGGTAAAAGGCCATCAAGTTCAAACACACGGCGTTCTTCTTTAGTAAACGCACTCCCCTTGTTGAGCAGTGGATCCCGAAGCAGATCATTGCCACGTTTCAGGCGAGGTTGCTTTGGGCGGGTCATCAACGAGGCTCCAGGTTCACTCTGCGGGACGTCAGAATCCTGAACATCAGAAGAAGTGTTCTGCGGATTTATTTCACCCGGCGACATGGTAATTCCCTAGTTCGATCTAGGAGGCTTCGAACTATAGACCGATTGTCGGCGAAATGCGCGCCGTATTTAGCGAGTCTTCAGGCCAACCAGCCGACAATCAGGTCCTCGTGGATGAGAATTTCAACCGTGTCCGAATTATTGTCACAGGTAATGGTTCTCGATACTTTAACAATGGTTGAGTTTACGTTGGGGATATCCACCGTCCCCCGGGGTCAAACGACGCGAATGAGAGATCATCGCCGTTGATGATCAATGTATCGTTCTAATCGCCGTCAATGAGGAAACTGATGATCCCTATATTGGTGCTGTTGGACCCGACCGGTGGTGATCTGCCGCGTATGCCTACTTCCTTCTGGGAAATTGCGAACACTCGCCTGGCGTAAGTTACCGATCGAGCCACTCTTATCGTGGAAATCATCACGTGTAATGTCACCTCAAACCCCACACGCGCGCGTTCACACTCTGATCATTGTCAAACGCCGATAACTTCGCCTGCACACCTTTACCCAGCAGCAAGAACGGTAGGGGCACCATGCCGCAGTAGTCTTCAACGACGATTCGGGGGGCGATGAACCACTATTTAGATAGCGCAGGGCGATTTCAGGCACCCAAAGAATACTAATATTTGCGATCAGACTAGACGCCTCAACATTGATAGCGTATAGCATGATGGTACTAAACATAGACTAGACCAGAGTCCATTGCGAGTATCCATAAATACGTATTTAAATAGATATTTATATCAGTACTTTATAGCCACTTTCTCAATTTTCTTCTAGACGTGCTCCGCGAGACTGATGTCGATTGCCACGCCGCCAGTCGTGGAACCTAGCCAGCAGATCCAGCGCCCAGTCCGGTTTATGTGCTTTGCGCCATTCACTTGCAGCAAACTTGTTCATCTCGGCGAGCGTTGGATAGACATGGATAGTACCCAGAATTTTGCCGAGGCCTAGCCCGTGCTTCATAGCAAGGACGTATTCGTGCAGCAGATCACCCGCATGATCAGCGACAATCGTCGCTCCGATGATCCTATCGCTGCCCATGGCAGTCAGCACTTTGACAAACCCATGTGCTTCCTCATCCGCCAATGCACGATCCAGACCCGCTATGTCATACCGCGTTACTTCGTACGCGACGCCCTTTGAGACAGCCTCCGTCTCACTCAGACCAACATGGGCGACTTCAGGACTGACAAACGTGCACCAAGGGACCACAGAATAGTCCACCTTCTGCCGCCAGAAAGTCGCAAAAAGGGCATTGGTTGCAGCGTAGTAGGCCATATGGGATGCCGTGTGTGTGAATTGGTAAGGACCGGCAACATCACCAATCGCATAGATATTCGGAAAATTGGTCTGAAGGAAGTCATTGACTGCAACCGTTCCGCGCTCGGTCAGTTCAACGCCGATGTCCTCCAGGCCAAAACCAGTAACATTTGCCCTGCGACCGACAGCAACCATGATACTGTCGAAAGGCACCTGCACAGCTTCGCCACCTTCAGTAGGCTCGGCCACGAGTACATGACCACCATCTGTATCCGTAAGCACAGACTTGGCAATGTGCGAGGTCAACAGTCGGACACCATCTGCTTGTAGTGCACTGCCTACGAGTTTGGAAACTTCTGGGTCTTCGCGCGTCATGACACGATCGGAAGCTTCAACCTGCGTCACCTGACTTCCGAGACGAGCGAACGCCTGTGACATTTCTGAGCCGATTGGACCTCCGCCCAGCACCACGAGTCTTTCGGGTTGTTCGCGTACCGACCAGACGGTGTCCGACGTCAGGTAGACGATATCAGCCAGGCCCTCGATGGGAGGTACAAATGGACTAGCCCCTGATGCAATAATGATTGAACGTGTGTTGATCGTCCGGATGTCACCACTGTCGTCAATCACCTCGACTTGCCACGGTGATTTGACCACGGCACGCCCCAGTGCAACGTCGACGCCAAGGCTTTCATACCTTTCGGGTGAATCGTGAGGCTCAATGGTCTTGATGATGCGTTGAACACGCTCCATGACCGCGTTGAAATCAACGTTCGGTGCCGGAGCGGCAAATCCCAGATCGTGTCCACGTCGCATGTCGGCGGCGAGTTTTGCCGAGCGAATGAGGGATTTACTTGGGACACAACCCGTATTCAGACAATCGCCCCCCATTTTGTCCTTCTCCACCAGCGTTACACGCGCGCGCAAGGTGGCGACAATCAATGCTGCGACCAGCCCACCGGACCCTGCACCAATGACTACGACATCCTGATCAAAATAAGCAGGCTTAAGGAAACCACGATAGACCCGCCGAACCCTGATCCAGTCCATCAGTTTCTTCGCCAGTAATGGAAACAGTCCCAAGAGCACAAACGACCCAAGCAAGGTGGGTGAAACGATGTCGGATAGTGTTGACACCTGTGCAAGCTGAGTACCTGCATTCACATAGACAATCGTCCCCGCCAACATACCTATTTGACTGACAATGCAGTACACCAACACCCGCATGTTTGTCAGTCCCATCAGTAGATTGACTACAAAAAAGGGAAAGATCGGTACCAGTCGGAGAGTAAAAAGATAAAACGCGCCATCTTTTTTGACACCTTCGTTGATCGCATCCATCTGACGCTGAAATCTACGCTGCACTTGATCTCGCAGCAAATAGCGAGACACCAGCATGGCCAACGTGGCCCCTATCGCAGAGGCAAACGACACGATCAGGAGACCCAGCCCTAGTCCGAACATACCACCTGCAGCCAAGGTCATAATGGCCGCTCCTGGAATACTCAAAGCGGTCACCAGGACATACACGACAAAGAACGCCGCAGAAATAAAGACCACGTCCGCCGCAACCAGGGCATCAAGTGCAGTTTGCTGCGCCTTGAGCGACTCCAGCGTGAGGTAAGCACCCAGATCCAAGTAGAAGAACGCTCCCACCATCACCATCAGTGCCACCACGAGAACCAGTCTGCCTGCCGTCATCTTCCACTCCATAGCGGTTTTGAATACCGCGACTTATAACCTATTATGATTTGTGGATGCAGCCACGTCTGCATTCGTTACAACACTAGAACACAAATCGATATGCAATAAATGGTTGCTTCAGATTTCCGGGTAGTCTAGTGAGGATTCGATACAGTAACGATCCTGCAACTATTGATTGGCAGACACTGCGTGAGGACTTGATTGCTGATGATTTCCACGACGGCCGCACGAACGACCAATTGGAAGCTTCATTCGCCAGCAGTCAGATTCCGGTCTTCGCAATGGATGAAGGTAACCGATGTGTCGGGACTGCTCGCGCGCTCTCAGATGGTGTCTGCAATGCCTATGTCGTCGACGTCTGGACGCACAGCGGTTACCGAGGTAATGGCATCGCATCAACGATGATGCATCAAATTATTAATGCCTGTACGGGTCAATGCATCTATCTGTTTACCGACACCGCCGTCGATTTCTATAAGAAACTTGGTTTTCGCGAGCAACTGACCGGTATGCATATCATTTCAGGGACGTGGTTAGTGGCAGTTCCTGAATAGTGCCAGCATGACCTTTCCTCGACAGGGATAACACGTGTAATCTAGGTTGATCTGGATTTGACGATAAAACTGACGTGCACGGGCGCGACAAACTGACTGAAGCGCTCGTTGATAGCAATTTCATCAACAACAACGGAGCCGCTTAGCCTAAGACGCGCTTCAGCATAGGTACTTGCATTGATTTCAGGGCATTTTAGCGTGAGACGGCGGCAGACAACCCTTCAATGCGTTCCCAGTACACCAGTTTTTGATATACCCGTTTGCGACCAAATCGACGCGCTATCGGAGTTCGACTGAACTTTACCCCCTGAACAAGGCTAGGTTATTTATCGACCGTCAGATACCGGTAGTTCCGACTCGACCAATATAGGCACAGTAGCTGAGCGCCTCTCGAACATCAGCGACTTTCTCAGACCCGATAGGGTCATTTTCTCCGATCATCATAGTTTCCAAAGAACACTGTGCTCATCCGATGCTCCCCATCCGACGCTTTCGCCAAACAATCCCATCTCATCGAACAGTCACGTCAGCAAACGATGATCGATACCGGTCCGCGACAAAGCATCTCAGAAGTAGGTCCCAGATCAATGAACTCTTCACAAATTCATCCAGGCCATCAGACGTTATATACCGCCCGTGCTTTCGCTGATACCTGACTTGGCCTCGTCGGCCTTGCAGCGATTGACGGTTTTCCACGACAGACTAATGTGAATGCTATTCTAAATAACAAGTGAAATTGGCAGCCTGCAACATGACCATCATCTACCAACAAACCACTAAAGGGGTCTCCTATGAAATTAGAACGGCTGGTCAAAGTCGTCGTCTCTATACCAATGGCGCGTTTCATACTCAGTTCCACCCCCATCGCACCTTCACGTACGGAATCTGGGATCTGTTGACCATCCCCGCGTTATACGTGCCGTCTCAGCTTGACCGTGTCCAACGCGGCCGTAAAAGTAGGACGGACACGAATTCAGCACTGATCCTGGGCGTTGGTGGTGGCGCGGCGGTCCACCAATGCCACAGCCTCCTAGCGATCAGGCACACCATTGGTATCGAATTGGATCCGCAACATCTTTACCTAGCGAAACGATTCTTTGGCCTCAAAGATCTGCCCGGACTGACCCTTGTAGAAGCTGACGCGACAGAATGGATCTCGAGACACCGTCAACGCCATACACTGCTCGTTGATGACCTTTATCTCCATGCATCGACTCAAGGAAACCGTCCCGCAGACCCTGTAAGACCTGCACTACCTCCACCTGATCGTTGGATGACTACGCTGGCAGGCCGCGTGAGCAAAAACGGTGTTCTGGTTCAAAACCATCTGGCTGCACCCACAGCAGCACGAACAACCAGGGATCGTCGACTTATGCTTAGCGCCCTCTTTGCCTCTGCTTTGCTATTCACTACACCACGCTATACGAACGGGATTCTCGCGCTCTACAAGGAACCGGTTTCAGCTCGTCGCATGGCGAGCCCTGTGCGAAGAGTTCTGCAACAGATCGGGCGATCTCCTCAATTTACTTGCCGACAATTGTTTTAGTCTGCCCGTCGGCCAGCATTGCCAAAAGATCCATTTCTCAGGAAAGCCACTATGGAGGCTTTTACCAGACGATGTCCCATAATCCATGTGTGTCCTGTACGCACAACCTGGTGATCTGACATCCCTTCAATACGGGTTGATGCCACGGTGACCTTTCCATCACCTGGACCGGGTAACAACGGTGAAAAGAACGGGGTCCACTGCCGCCCCGCAATTACACCGAGTTCAAAATCAGGGGACGGCAGACCACTGACCCATGAAGCCTCTGCATCGGTCCCGACTGACAACTGGAGGAATGCTGGACCCATGATGCGGCTGACAAAAGGAACACGGCGCAGTCCATTGACAACTTCACTCCCGCCATTGGGTGGCGCCAGCATCACAGCACGCTGCACCTGCAATAGCCCATCGGCAACCATGGTTCGCAACACGATGCCCCCCATCGAGTGGGTGACAAACGAGAAGCGATCAACTTTGGGAAAGTTTGCATGAATTTCAATCGAGACCTTCGAGGCCAGACTCGACAGCGGATCGCGACGACTCGGATAGGACACGACCAGGGTCTCGAACCCCGCATCCCTTAGATAACGTGCCAACGAGTACATCGAGGCGCCGTTACGAGCTAATCCGTGGAGCAATACCACTGGCGAAGTCATCATTATTGTCTGTCGTTATTGGCCAGCCAAGTTGCGAGCCAAGGATTGAACTGTTCTGAAGATTCGTACTGCAACCAGTGTCCACCGGGCATTATTTCAAACACGGCCTGTGGACAGGCGTTACGCACAATATTCCTGCGAACATCAAGATGCCTCATGGCGGGTGCATCACGATCCCCATAGACAACCATTACCGGAGATCGGATACGAGCCAGCGAATCTTTAACAATCTCGGTTTTGGCAAATCGGGGGGAGTTGAATCGCGCCCGCGCGGTGTTGAAACTCTGCAGGTACACCGCCAATTCGTCCGCACTGCTGGGTTCCGCAAACATCAGGCGATGCAGATTTTCCCGGTTCAGAGCACGGATCTCCGACGCAGTCATCTCTGGATCGCGTCTAAGTAGCGGCTTCATGCCTTCTCCGAGGGGTATATCTCCCAACGCGCCAGGACCTACCAGACAGAGCGAACGTATCGCATCAGATACCTCGCCGAGTTCTGCAGCCACCAGTGACGCCACCGTAGCCCCCCAGGAAAAACCGACGATGTGCAGCCCATTCGACGCCAGGGCAAAAGTGCCGATAGCATCGATCAGAGGTGTCGCTGCATCTTTGGGTGTATAGACCTCGGGCAATGTCGCCGCTTCACCCAGCCCCGGCAGATCGGGGACGATGACATCTCGTACCTGACTTAGTGGCCGAATATTACGAATCCAGTGTGTCCAGGAACCGGCACCACCATGGACCAGCAATACCGGGACTTCCGGACCACCAGACGTTGCTGGCATGGTCGATATCCTTGGCCATCGTCTGATCGGCAATGTGCCTTCGGCACAAGCCGCCTGCAGGACAATCGCATCGGCGGTCACCTCCTGAACCCATGCTTTCGCTGTCGTCTCGTCTGTCACGTGTTCCATGGTCAACGTCAGTACCGCCCATCAATCGTCATTGTAAGTGATTAGCGTCGGTGATGAGCGAATCCGACCTGCACGTCGAGGTTTTAAATCACCGTGATCCACTTTTTTTGCAACTGACATACTCTCATACTACGTAGCCATGTTGACTCTGACTCAATCCAACCAGCTGTCGCAACTTGTTGAAGCGTTCAGTCGGAAACGATTGTCACCGCCCGATCCTCTGCACCCCACTCCTGTTGTAGTCCCCAGTCATGGTATGGGTCAGTGGCTCAAGATGGAACTGGCACGTCATCAGGGGATTAGTGCAAATATAGCTACCATGCTCCCGGCGCGTTTCATCTGGCAGCTATATCGAGATTTGCTCCCGGACCTGCGACTCGCTGAAGACATCCAGTTCAACTCACGGAACATTGCCTGGAGACTCTACAAGCTGCTGCCCAGATTGATACGAGACGAGCCATTCAATGAGCTCTCCCGCTACCTCGAACTTCCCGGGGATGAAAATCTGCGACGCTGGCACCTCGCCACAAGGCTGGCTGACGTCTACGACCAGTATCTGGTCTATCGACCCGACTGGATCATCGCCTGGGAGAGCGGCGAACTGCCAACGAACCGGAGCCTCCAATGGCAGGCGCAGTTGTGGCGAGCGATGATGGACGATACGGACCGTATCGATTCAATCGATCACCGTGCGCATCTACACAAGGCGCTCATGGCACAACTATCTTCCGGAAACGCGGACGTCTCACCTCTGCCGACAACGCTTCGCATCTTTGGTATTGCCTCACTCCCCCCGATTCATCTCGAGACTTTTATGGCGCTTTCTCACGTCATGGATGTAGAGATTTTCTTTCAAAATCCCTGTGCCGAATATTGGGGTGACATAATCTCGAAGCGAGACCAGGCACGTCAGTCGGTACGCGCATTAGTGGACAAAGACATCGATCAGCCGTTACTCGAGGATGACTATCTATCGGTGGGCAATCCCCTTTTGGCATCCATGGGTCACCTGGGACGGGAGTTTTTGGAACAACTGCTGACGATCGATAGCCTGCATGTGATCGATGACTTTAAACGACGAAGCGAAGTCACCCAAAAGCTAACGTCTCCCACGCTACTCGCTATCATTCAGGATGACATTCTGGATATGACCTTCGCGGGTACTTTCGACCACATGCCAGCGGAACCGCTTGACACGCCGATGGATGACAGTGTTCAGGTCCATGTCTGCCACTCCCGTATGCGGGAAGTCGAAGTCTTGTTTGACGCGATACATACGTTGCTCGACAACAACAATCCTCGCAACATTGCTGCTCAGGACATAATTGTCATGATGCCTGACGTGTCAGCGTACGCGCCCTATATCGAGGCCGTCTTTGAAGAACGGATTGCGCATACCGTCGTTGATCGTTCATGGCGCGAGGAGTCACCAACGATTGTCGCCTTCCTGAAACTGCTACAACTTCCCCTGTCGAGACTGAGTGCAGTTGAGATGATCGATCTGATTGAGGTTCCTGGAATTGCACGTCGATTTCAGCTGAATGAAGCCGATTTCCAACTGATTACAAGATGGATTACTGAAACCGGTATTCGTTGGGAGTTTGATGGAGATGCGAAATCACGATGGAAGGTACCACCTGAACATAAAAACACCTGGCAATGGGGCCGTGCAAGACTGCTGACGGGGCTTGCCATGGAACAGGCCAGTGGACCGGTCGATGGTGTGCTGCCACTGGACGTTGACGTTGACGATACCGCGACATTAGGGAGTTTTCTGCATCTCATCCACGAAGTGGGTCGCTACCGCTCGCTCCTGGCGCGTACCCACGACACTAAACATTGGCGGCGACTGCTCCTTGGAATGATCGACGATTTCTTTGATGCTAAAGATGATGAGGACATCGCACTCACCATAATTCGGGAGGCCATTTTCGAGCTCGACGACCAGGCGACGGGTGCCAGAGTAGACGAGCCAGTCAGCCATCAGCTAATACATGCCTGTTTGACAAGCAACCTGTCCGAACCCAGACAACATCGTGGATTTATGCGCACAGGTGTCACGTTCGCCACCCTGGTACCGATGCGTAGCATCCCATTCAAAGTGGTGTGCCTTTTGGGTATGAACGATGCTGATTTTCCTCGCCCTGATCGTCCGGTTAGTTTTGATGGCATCAGTAAAGCACCGCGACGAGGCGATCGTTCGCGACGCTTGGATGATCGATATCTATTTCTTGAAGCATTAACGGCGGCGACCGAGGTTTTCTACATCAGTTACGTGGGAAGAGGCATTCGAGACAACCAGGAAAAACCCCCTTCTGTACTTGTCACCGAATTCTTGGACTACCTGCAACGCGGATTCGATCGGGAACTGGTAACCATTCATCCCCTTCAACCATTCAGCAAGGACTACTACAGTACTGAAAATTTATCGCTGCGATCCTGGGAGCCACTCTGGTACGAGGCGCTGCGCCAAACCGCTCCCGCCAAACCGTTCGTATCAGGTGCACTACCGACGCCATCAGACACAGAAGAGATGATCGCGATGGATGTTTCTGACCTGACCCTGTTCTTCCGACATCCGGTTCGTTTCTGGCTAAATGTACGACTTGGGGTCAATCTGCAAATCGGCGAGGACGCACTTGCTGACACTGAGACCTTTCAACTCAGTCCGCTGGACCGCTATCAGATTGCAGATGCCGCACTGGCAACTCTAGCGCGAGGCGAGGACATCGAAGCGTTTCGTGAAGCGATAGTCGCCAGTGGTCTAATATTGCCAGGTCCGATGGGCAACAGACAGCTGGATCAACAAATTGACAAAGCGGTAGGAGTCGCGAGTGTACTCACACAGTTTGATGAAACACCCACCTCGATCAATCACGTCATTAGCCTCCCAAACAATCTGACGCTGACTGGACACATAGACAACATACGCGATGATATCTTGCTTGAAATTCGCACCGGTCAGTTACGCAAGCGACAACTGATTGATCTATGGATACGGCATCTGTTTGCCTGTACAACGAGCAATGTCAAAAAGAGCATCTCGATCTCGGTCGACAAAGAGGTGCCTGTGCTGCATGTCCTTCAGGCAGTCAGTCCAGACCTGGCGATCTCCTTACTTTCGCGATTGACTGCCTATTTCAAAGATGGTCAACAAGCCCCTTTGATGTTCATCCCCGAGACCAGCTACGCGTGGGCAAGCAGTCTGGCTGCAGGGGACTCTAAACATCAGGCCAAACGCACAGCGCAGCGCGCGTGGTCACAAGCCGCCTATAGCGAAGCCTTTGATCGCGAATACCAGCGGGTTTTCAATTTCGATGATCTCTACCAACCCGCCTTCGAATCTATCGCCGTCGATATCTGGCAACCCGTGCTCGAACATCTGGAAAGCGTGTCATGACAACCGGCCATAAAATTCTCGACGCACATACTCTGCCTCTCATAGGTCTTCAGTTGATCGAAGCCAGTGCGGGAACCGGCAAAACCTACACAATTACAAGTCTCTACCTTCGGTTGATTCTGGGCCGGGGAACCGAGAGACCGTTTGCGGTCAATGAAATTCTTGTCCTGACCTTTACGATCGCTGCGACCGCTGAACTCAAACATCGTATTCGAACGCGTCTGATGGAGACGCGTCTCTATTTCATGTCAGGACAATGGGGCTTACGGAACGGAGACGCTGACGACAGCTTTCACAATAACGACACTTTCATTAGAGAATTGTTCGATCAGAGCCAGGATGTCGATCGGGACATTCGGCTGCTTACAGCATCGATCGCACTACTCGATGACGCGGCGATTTTCACGATCCACGGCTTCTGTAGCCGTGTACTGTCCGACTACGCCTTTGAGACCGGCACGCCGTTCGATCAACAAATCGACCCAGATCCCGATGTCATGCTGACGCTCGCCGTTGAAGACTGTTACCGCAGTGAGTTGATGCAGTTGTCTTCACCCGTTCTTGAAATCGCACAACGCATGTGGCCGACACCAGCCCATCTTCACCGCCAGATACGCCAGTTCATCTACAGAGATGACATCGAGGTTCAACCCGTTGAGAGAAACGTCGATCTGGCGCGTTATCGAACACTTGCGACTGCGATTAAACATATGTGGGTTGAGCAGGATGTCCCATCGATCTTGCGCGAAGCCGGGTTTATCGCCAAGCGACGTTGCCTGACCCATATTGATGAGATGACCCGCTTCTGCGGGAATACGGAACTGGATGGGCGTGCAGGAAGTGGCGCCAATCTATGGGAACTCTGGACGAACGACCACATGCAACGCCACCTGAAGAAAAGCGGGCACCATCCTGACCACGCGATCTTCGATCATTTTGATGAACTTTGGGGGCTGCAGCACGAACTAAGCCAGTTGAAGGCGAATCTCTGGCATCAGGTACTGGGTAACATCAAAGAACGCCTCAGCCACCAACAAACGGAGCTTGGTATCCTTACGCTGGATGACCTGCTGTCTCGTGTGGCCACCAATCTCAACGAGACCAGACTCGCCCGACGCCTCGCAGACCGATGGCCGATCGCCATGATTGACGAATTTCAGGATACGGACGATACGCAGTATCAGATATTCAAGCGGATCTATGTTGACGAACATAAGCCAGGCACCGCTGCGTTTTCCAACACTATTTCTGAGGGGACATCCGAAAGCACTATTAACGAACGTGCGCTCTTCATGATTGGTGACCCTAAGCAAGCCATCTATCAATTTCGGGGTGCTGACGTCTATACGTACATCAATGCTCGCAAGCAGACAACAGAGCAATCCGGTGTGCACTCACTGACAGTGAACTATCGATCAACTCCTCCTCTCGTTGACGCTATCAATCACCTCTTCAATCAGCCCAATGTCTTCGACAATGACGACGACATGGCTTTTGTGCCGGTGGATCCAGGTCTAAAAGAACAGGAAGTATTAATCCGTGGTGAACATAAGCCACCCGTCGTCATCCGCCAGTTCACCAGACATGACGGTAAAGGACTCCAGCCTCGCGCGGCCACCATGCTTGCCACCGAGTGGGCGGCTGAGGAAATCTCAGCCAACCTGCTTCATCCCGATACCACGATTGACGGAGAACCACTGCACGCCGGACAGATCGCAGTCCTCGTTCGCGACAACAACCACGCAAGAGCCACGCAACAATCTCTCGCTCGTCGACAGATCCAGAGTGTTTATCTCACTTTAGAGAGTGTGTTTCTAACAGAGACTGCGACCGACCTAATGACCGTCCTCGAAGCAATAGCCGATCCAGGGGACGAGAGAAAAATAAAAGCAGCACTTGCGTCACCTCTATTGGCAAGCACCGCAGAGGAACTTGCGCGATTGGGGGAGGATACGCTACTTCAACAGGACATGCTCACAGAATTCCAACGCTATCATTCACGTTGGTCACAGGTTGGCATTGCTCCGATGATGGAATCCTTGATCAAACAACGGGGTGTCGCCGTCAGATTACTGCAGACGAAGGAGGGAGAACGTCAACTGACCAATCTCCGACATCTCATGGAATTAATGCAGGAACGTTCGATGCAGGCTCCTGGGATGCACCGTTTGCTGAAATGGTATGCCCGTGAACGACGGGAGGCCTCGACAGTTGCCCCGGAGTCACACCAGCTGCGCCTAGAGAGTGATCAAAACCTGGTTAAACTTGTGACAATGCATGCCGCCAAGGGGCTTGAATACGATATCGTCCTCATTCCCATCGCCGGTTTTGGCCTCTTTTTCGCGAACCAGGCACCGCACCTTTATCACGATCTGGAAGATGATCGCTACCGTTTGAAGATCGATATCGGCGGATCTGATACCGCTGTAAAACTAGCCAACACTGAAAGCATGTCGGAAGACATGCGCCTACTCTATGTCGCTGCAACGCGTGCACGTCTTCGTTGTTACCTGGGTATGCCACATACCCGCGATGCGAAGAGGACTGCCTTTGCCCGATTGTTAGGGTACGAAGGAAAACGAGACATGTCTGACGTCTTCAACGCACTGCCGGAAACGCTTTTCGATACAGGGTTTGTGACGGAGACGGAAAGAACTCTGGTCAACGAACGCAGGGATGACGCCGCCCATCTAAAGCCGCCCAAACCGCGACCCATCATAGATCAACGCTGGCAGGTGCACAGCTACACGGGGATCACACGATTGTTAGCCGCCCAAGAAACGGAAACCGATCAACCAGGATACAGCGATGACGACGTACAGACTGCCCAGGCAATACTTGCTGATGAGTTTATACCGAACGCTCCTGCATTAGACCCCGCGGAACTGAAGCCTAATCGGTTTAATTTCCCAAGAGGACCCCGTGCCGGTATTGCCCTTCACAGTCTGTTCGAATCGCTGGCTTTCGACCAACCGATAGAGAAGCAACACAGACAACTGCAGCAATGCCTCGAACGTGTTGGCCTGGCTAGGGATCAAGACATATGGGAGCCAGTACTGAAAGACTGGTGTGAGGATATTCTGGGGAGTGATCTACAGGGAATGAAACTCCGCGATATCTCGCGCTCGGACAGAATCGACGAGATGGAGTTCCACTTCCCCGTTCAAGCCAGCTACCGCGTCTTCGAATTTCTACAGAATCGCGGCTACGTCGGCGGGATACGTACGCACGAGGACGTTGACATCAGGGGTCTGATGACCGGACTTATTGACCTTACTTTTCGACACGACGGTGCATATTTTATTGTGGACTATAAGTCAAACCATCTGGGATCCGCGTTCCCCGATTACGAACAAGAAGCGTTGAGCGAAGCCATGAACGTTCATCAGTACCGACTACAGTATTTGATCTATACGGTCGCGATGACTCGCCATTTGCGGCATACCTTGCCAACCTTTAACTACGATCAGCAGTTTGGAGGTGTCTACTATCTTTTTCTCAGGGGAGTGCACGCGAAAGACAATACGGGCATCTATTTCGATAAGCCCCCTGCAGCCGACATCGCAGCACTCGATGCACTACTCAATGAATCTACCGAAATGGATGTCCCGAGCCTGTGAATGAGCATAACGCTACTCATGATGTTCCAGCGCCAGTTGTCACCGTGGACAAGCCGTCGCTGATCGCAACTGAGTTTCGGGCATTTATGTGTACGCTAGGCGGGTGTGAGGAGGATGGGAATGCCGGGCGAGCGTTCTACGAACTCGCAACTGCGCTCAACGACGGACACAGCTGCCTTGATTTGACAGGACTTGCAATCGACAACTCCGTTGTCGAGTGGAAAGATTTACTCAAAGCTCTACCGGTCGTCACCGATGTGACTAGCGGTGTCGCGGATTCAACCGCCCCGCCAACACCCCTTGTGCTCAATGGCAATAGACTATATATGCAGCGATACTATCTTTACGAGCAGCGAATTGCTGACCAGTTGCGCCGCCGCAACCAGCCCCGCCTCCTCACGGATGACGTGTCATATAACACCATAGTCGAAGCTATAAAGAATCTCCCGGCAGGCACTGACCAGAAGACAGCGCTTTTTTTAGCGCTACATCGTGGGCTCACGGTGATCACGGGTGGACCGGGCACGGGCAAGACCACCACCGTTGCGCATCTAATCAAACTGTACCGCTCTACGATCGGCAGCGACGAAGCGTTGCGTGTACGCGTTGCTGCACCCACCGGTAAGGCGGCCAACAGGTTAGCCTTGGCACTGGCCGATGTCGGTCAGGGAGACATCCCTGTGAGTACCGTTCATCGACTGCTTGGACGTTATGCAGATGGTCGAGGGTACCGTCATGGTCCCCATAATCCTCTTATTATCGATCTGCTGGTGGTCGATGAGGTTTCGATGATCAACCTTGCAATGATGGATCGATTGCTCTCTGCCCTGCCTAGTACAGTTCGGTTGGTCTTACTAGGAGACGTGCACCAATTACCATCCGTCACTGCTGGCAACGTCCTTGCTGACCTCGGGCAATCACCTCCCGGGTTCAGTATCTCGGTACGCTCACAGATACAGTCCGCGCTCGGTTTTGATCCCGTCCCGCCGACCGCCGCTCCAACGGAAAAGGTCATCACGACCCACGATCTCCAGGATGCGATGGTCAGCTTGACGCAGAATTACCGGTTCAACACGCATGAGGGCATCGGTCGTCTCGCGCGGGAAGTTGTCAGTGGCATAAACCCTACCCTTACCCGGATTGCACCGGATACCACTCTCGCCGAACAACATGATGTGGACGGGTCTGTTGTACTTATTTCGCTCGACGATGACGAGGACATCGGAGCTCGCTTACTCGAGACTTATAATGACTATTTCTCGTTACTGGCTAATCGACCGCCACCCCAGGACCTGCTGTTGGCATTCGAGCAAACCCGAATTCTGTGTCCTGCGCACGAGGGTCCATTGGGTGTTAACGGGATCAACGCGTATCTGACCGCCGAAGCACGACGACGACTGTCACTAACAGATCCACGAGGTCACGAGTATTTCCATGGCAGACCCATCATTGTCACTCGTAATGACTACAATCTTAGGCTGTTCAACGGCGATATTGGTATTTGTTTTGAGGATGAAGACAGTCGGCCGAAAGTCGCGTTTCAGACAGGTGAAAGGATTCAGGTAATTTTGGCGGCTCGGCTACCGGACCACGAAACGTGTTTCGCGATGACTATTCATAAGGCGCAAGGTTCAGAATTCGATCACACGGTGGTGGCGTTGCCACCGTTTGAACATTTAAGGAACGACCTCGTAAATCGTCAATTGTTGTACACCGCTGTCACACGTGCCCGCCGCAGTGTCACGCTGCTGGCCACCCCAGAAAGTATCGCATCGGCCGTCCGTCGCAGCATGCACCGTATGAGTGGACTTCCGGATCAGTTGTTGTCCGTTGAATCTAGGCCGAGCATTACGAAGAAACCTGCGGACCAACTCACCCTTTTCTAGTTTCTCGCCGTTATCCTCGTGTTTTGGCGTCTTTCTATCCATTGTTTATCAACAGGATGGAACTAAGGAGCCCACATTGATTCCCCCGGGGACTTGCTCACCGTTCTCAGCATCGACCTTGCGCGGAACGAGTCATTCGACGGACTAACGTATAATGAATACTTTTTATGGACACCTCGATGGCTGGTCACCAACAGTTCCAATCGACATTCGTTGATGCTGATTAACGGAAAGCCGTATCGCTCCATTTGGTTGGATGAAGAAACCTCAAATGTCCACGTCATCGATCAACGGGCATTGCCCTGGCGCGTTGAGATCCGGTCGATGCGTTCAAGTGATGATGCGTATGAAGCCATCTCTGATATGACGGTCAGGGGCGCACCACTGATCGGTGCTACCGCCGCCTGGGGCCTGTATCTCACCGCACGTGCTGAACCTGAGAACTATGAGCATTTGCGACGGACCGCAAACAAACTGATGAAGGCACGTCCAACGGCTATCAATTTACGTTGGGCGGTAGAAAAGGTGATGTCCGGCATCGATCCGAATCAGGACCTCCGAACACAGACGCGGCAACTCGCGGAGTCCATCTGCGATGACGATGTCGCCACCTGTTCGGCGATTGGTGACCATGGCGTTGCACTCATCAACCGCCTCACCGATGGCGCTTCGCCTGTTAATGTGCTGACCCACTGTAATGCAGGTTGGCTCGCGACGGTTGATCGGGGGACCGCCACGGCTCCAATCTATAGCGCACAAGAGCAAGGGATTCTCGTACACGTCTGGGTGGATGAAACAAGACCACGCAATCAAGGAGCGTCACTGACAGCCTGGGAACTACACCATCAGAACATCGCTCACACGATCATCGTCGACAATGCGGGCGGACTGCTCATGCAACGTGGTGACGTCGACATGGTGATCGTAGGTACGGACCGAACGACGGCACGTGGTGACGTCGTCAACAAGATTGGGACCTACCTGAAAGCCCTGTCTGCTCATGACAACGACATCCCTTTTTATGTCGCACTCCCCACCAGCACTATTGATTGGACGGTCAGTGACGGCCAGGAAGTTCCGATTGAGGATCGTAGTGATATGGAGGTCACACATCTTCAAGGTCCAGACGCAACTGGAGAACTGCAAAACATCCAAGTGACCCATAACAGTCCGGTCTTGAATCCGGGCTTTGATGTCACACCCGCACATCTCGTTACAGGGTTTATTACAGAATTCGGGATCTTCCGTCCCGACGAATTGCAATCCCTACGCAAACTCCTGGCTTATTGATCCTGCGTGGCTTCAATGACGAACATGACACCACGGAGTAACTTACCGACATGAGGGATCACAAAGCGTTTCTTCCATCTGGGGTAATCAGCACCGTATGCCTGACAGGCATCATACTGAATCTGCTGATCTGGTTGATTCCGATAGTATTAATCAGTCTAGTGCTGGCAATATTTAGGGTGTTTCCCAGTCATACGATGCAAATATCTCGGCGCGTGTTGTACGACATGACCGACGTCATTTATCGGTCCGCCGTTGGCATCAACAATTACTGGATGTACCGGGTTGTGAAAATTCCTCTAGTCGTTCATGGCGCAACCCCGGCCAATCCGGACGAACCCCTGGTTGTCGTCAGCAATCACCGTAGCTGGTTTGATATTCTTGCGGCGCAGACAGTGATCACGAGCGCTGGACCACGCATCAGCTTTCTCGTAAAACAGGAGCTCATATGGGTCCCCGTAGTCGGTTGGATCTGTCTGGCGCTCAACTTCCCTCTACTGAAGCGCGGTGGATCCGACACCCGGGAACAGGACCGGAAAGCCGTATCGCGCGGCATGAATCTGCAGCGGGTGGACAACAGACGCAGTGGTGCGATGCTGTCCTACGTTGAGGGGACTAGATTTATTGCAGAAAAGCAGCCTGCTTCCTCCTGGCAGCACCTGCTGCCTCCACGAGCCGGTGGGCTCTCCATTATTTGTGACCTAATCGCACCATCACGGGTCCTCGACCTGACCGTGGTCTACCCGGGAAGCCCGAGCTTCTGGCAACTTTTGAGTGGGCGCACCGCCCCAGTTCACGTCTATATCGACTGGTGGCACACCGCAGATCTGGAAGATCTGCCACAATGGTTGCATGAATCCTGGGATAGAAAGGACGCTCGCATTGCTTATCATGCCGAATGATGAGGACATCACCCGTCCCCGGGATCAACCTTTGGTATCCGCGTATGACTGACGCCATGGTCATTGCGACTGGTGCTGTTGTACTGGGAGTCATCTTGTTACTCCTCAGTGCTGACCGATTTGTCGATGGGGCAGCTGCGATTGCACGCCAGTTTGGGATGCCGCCGCTTCTGATTGGCATGATCGTGATCGGTTTTGGCAGTTCGATGCCCGAAATGCTGATCGCCACATTGTCGTCCTGGGAAGGGAGTCCAGAACTCGCACTCGGCAACGCCTTCGGTTCAAATATTACCAACGTCGCCCTGATCCTGGGCCTGACCGCATTGATATCCCCGATTGCAGTGCAGTCTTCACTAATCGGTCGCGAATTGCCGCTACTGACCGCGACCACTGCCATCAGTGCGCTGCTGCTGGTCCCGGACGGATTCCTATCCCGTTCTGATGGGTTCATCCTGATCGTGATGTTCCTAGTGATCATGGGCTGGACGATCCAGATGAACCGGAAAACAGAAGAGGATGAGCTGGCCAACGCTGTAGATTCAAGTGACAAAGGGAAACTTACAACCGCTCGCGCCTGGATCTATCTGTTAGGAGGTTTGGGAATACTCATCCTCAGTTCACGCATGCTCGTTTGGGGCGGAACGAGTATTGCAGTCGCCCTGGGCATCAGTCAATTGATCATCGGGTTGACAATCGTTGCCATCGGCACGTCCCTGCCGGAACTGGCATCATCAATCGCGGCCGTGAGAAAGGGGCAGCATGCACTTGCCATCGGCAACGTCATCGGCTCGAACATGTTCAATACGTCTGTGGTCATTGGTTTGTCGGGCACCATTGCACCCTCACTGATTATGATGGACCTGATCCGTCGCGATTTTCCGTTGCTGCTGTTTCTAACCCTGACACTGTTCATCATGTGCTATCCGTGGAGAGGTCCCGGAACAGGGTTCATCAATCGGCGAGAAGGCGGGATGCTGCTGGCCACATACCTCGCGTACAACGCTATTCTGTTTATTCAAGCGACCACCTGATCACGTCAACGAAGCCCGCAGGCATCCTCGGACCGCATTGCTGACGTACAATTGTGAAGCACTCGTGACATCGCTGATGTAAAGGGTCTGCTCGGTCGCCCAACCGGCCTCAATCAGTCGGGTTCGTTCGATCCCAGGCAGCAGCCCAGATTGCAGTGGCGGGGTAAAAATGCCTGCTTTGTTTTCAATATAGATGTTGTAGATTGTGCATTCAGTCACCTCCTCTGCTTCGTTCAGGAGTAGCACATCATCCGCAGTGCCCCGTTCGGCAAATGCCCGGTCATAGTGATCTCTGATCGATACCTTGAACGCATCAAGAAAACGCATCTCAGGGGAACGAACGATTGGCGATTCACAGATCCGGATGCTTACCGGTTCAGGTATCGAAGAGAGCGGCATCATCGTGAATGTCAGCTCGCCATCGCGGTTCAGTGTTAGTCGACATCGCTGATGGGTACGTTTCGCCTCGATAACAATCTTTTTTTTAACCTCCGTCAATGCCGACCGGTCGAATGGAAACCCAAGTGCTGTGGAACTGCGTTCAAGTCGTTCATAATGAGCTGGCCATAACGGAATGTTCCCGTCCGGCATGACGCGCATGGTTTCAATCAACTCACAACCTGGGGGTAACGTCGGCATTAGAGATTTCCCGCACCCGACGGAGCGTCGGCCTGAGGCTCACTCCCCAGAATCGCGGCCTTGGCGAGGGACTCGTCCCATTCGCTATCACTCCGGGAATCCGCAACAATACCTCCACCGACGCCATATCGTCCTCGCCATGCCTGATCGCCATCGCCTTTTATCTCGTCATCGTTATCAATCAGCAATGTACGTATCGCAACGCTGAATCGGAATTTTCGGCCCGGTCTCAAAATGCCTAGCGCGCCGGTATAGAGACCCCTCGACTCGGATTCGAGTTCTTGAATGATGGACATCGTATGTACTTTGGGGGCCCCGGTTATCGACGCACAGGGAAAAAGAGCGGTGAAAATGTCGCCGAGCGATGCTTGTGTCTTTGCTTCAACGGTAGAGGTCATTTGCCACACGGTTGGATAGGGCTCAACGCAAAAAAGATCGGACACATGCACCGTCCCCGGTGTCGCAATACGTCCAAGGTCATTGCGTATCATATCGACGATCATCAAATTTTCTGCTCGATCCTTATTAGATCCTGACAGTTCAGTACGAGCAGCCTCATCCTTTGTCGGATCGAGGAATCGGCGCCGAGTTCCTTTCATGGGTCGACAGACAATGTGATCGTTGTCGAGCTCGAAAAACAGTTCAGGTGACAGCGACAAAATGGTTTGATGGGGATCTTGAATGAAGATCGGGTAACGACACTGTTGCCGTTGTACTAGAGCGCCAAACAACGCCCGGGGTGAACCCTTACCGGACACCGCCAACTGATGCGTCAGATTGACCTGGTAGCTATCGCCTGCATGGAGGTAACTCTGAATCCGGTTGTAGGTCGTCGTGTATTTTTCCTCAGTGATCTTGGACTTTACACGCACAGAATCACCTGATGCCTGCGTTTCTATGGACTGATCGGGCAGGCGTACTTCAAGTTCAAATAAGCCAAAACTAATCAGTGGTCGGTTTTGGTCAGATGTTTCGTGGACGATCAGTGAAGAATCAAAAGCCGGTGCCGCATCGTAGGCCACATATCCGATTGCGGTCAGTCCACCGGTAATGCGTTGTTCGACTTCAGCAACCAATGCTGGGACATCTGCCAACGAAGATGTCGAGAGCACATCAACGGGGTCGCTGGCTTTCAGCCAGCACCCTTGATGGTCGTCAAAGAAGATCGCCTCCATGCGTCAGGCGCAAATACTCAGCCGGTCAAATCAACCAGCGGAACCCGCACGCTTGGCTGGCAACTTGGGATTGTTCCAGATATCGCGCGAAATTTTCCATTGCCCGTCGGGCTGGCGCTCAAACAGCCAGAGATGGCGACTAACGGATCTCATGGGGGGAGATTCCGGGTCAAAACGTGCTTTCAGATACCCATCGAATGAAATTCTGGCAAACGCGACATCGTGGTCGACGAATAGCTCTTCAATCGACACCTGTTGGTCGAAGCGAAATTTTCGAGTGAATCGATAGAAATTGCGTGCTTCTTCCTTGTACACGTCGTCATAGCTTGACGGCATCATCCACACGGCGTCATCTGTGAATAGATTGAAATACTGGTCGAAATCGTCAGAACGAATGATCTCGATCGCTCGAAGGATCAGCTGTTGTAGAGCTTCGTAGTCGTGGTCGGTCGTTGCAGCGATCTGCGGCATGAACCTCTCCAGCGAAATGGAACGATATCTTACTCTGAGCGATCACTGAAGTGTATCCTTGAAACTCAGAACTCTTCTGCGGAAGACATTTAAATGGTCGCAACCGACACCAGCCTCATTTCACAACTGTGGCGTTATCCCTTTAAATCGATGGGGGGTGAGTGCATCTCCAGAACGGTGATTTCCCAGACAGGCGTCCTGGGCGACCGTCGCTGGGCTGTGCGTAAGGTAGATCAAACAGGCAATGCTAAACAGTTCCCAAGCCTCATGAATATGATGGCGCACTATCCATCGGAACCCACACCGAAGAAGATACCGGCACCCGTTTTAACGCTTCCCGATGGCAGCACCGTGATCGCCGATCACCCCTCTGCAGCGTCACGTCTATCAGAGGTGCTCGAATCGGAAATCAGTGTCGAGATGGTTCGGCCAGCTTCGGATCTCGAGTTCTATCGCCGCATGAGTAAACGATCCCTTGACGAAACAAGAGCCATTCTCGGGCTGGTTGACGACGAGCCATTACCTGATGTCAGTGGATTCCCGATGTCCGTCGCCACATTCCAGAACCCACCAGGTACATTTTTCGACTGTTTCAGTCTGCTACTGATGACCGATGCATCGCTCAAAACGCTGCAATCGGCTGCACCCGAGTCGGAGATTGATGTAAGACGATTTCGTCCCAACTTGGTTCTTGAAACGTCGGCAACCGGTTATCCTGAGCAGTCCTGGGCAGGTCGAAGAGTCGGGATCGGGACCTGTGAGTTACAACTCACCGTTCCTTGTCCGCGTTGCGTGATGACGACCCACGGTTTCGCTGACTTACCGCGTGATACCAGTATCATGCGCACACTGGTTCGTGAGTGCAGACATGAGCTCGGCATCTATGCCGACGTGATCTCCCCTGGCGAGATTCGTCTTGGCGACACGCTAACATGGATGGATTAGCCTTTCACAGACTATCTAGCGGACTTGCATAGACGGACCCGAAGACATGGGAACCAGCACCTCCACCTCAACACCACGCGTGATACGCTCAAGTTCTCCTACCTCTAGCCATGCCCCATGACACTTGGAACACCTATTGATGATCGGAAGATGCGCTAAATCCTTCACCATCTCATACCCACCAACAGTACACCAACGTCGCTACCTCCCTTTAGCCTGAAACACCGGCGGAATTTCGCCTGTACAACTTTCACAGATTGGCTCATCATTCTGCTACGGGCCGTGCGATTACAGCATCGCGCACATTGCTCATAAAAAAGAGCCGTACCACAACAACTTCCAAAACAAAGTAGATACTACGACTGTTAGAATCGATGTTGGTGTCCATCGATAACCTGTAAAACATCGTTTATGCCGCATTGCACAGCAGATCGACCGGCCTTTAGGGGTGAACTTGTTTTCTGTGACACTGATCACAACAACCCGTTGCCAAACCCGAGAGAATTCCCTTAATTCAGAAGGTTAGACAGATGGTGCAAGTTTTCCCCGACAATTTTGACAACATGCACGTTTCACCAGCGCCGCAGGATCGCGTGTGCCTGACCAACGATGGATTTCTATCGCTCTTTTTTATTGGGACAGGTGCAGCGTTTGCAAAGACGCTCAATCAGACCAATGTACTCGTCATCAAAGGCAATCAGCATCTGTTGATTGATTGTGGTACGAAATGCAGTCAAGCCCTCTACCAACTCGGTATGGGAATCGAGCAAGTTGATAATTTTCTCATTACTCACAGTCATGCAGATCATGTCGGAGGACTGGAGGAGGTCCAGCTACACCGTCGGTATGTCGTTGGCAAGAAACCGAAAATGATCATCACTGAGACCTATCAGGACATCCTGTGGAATCAGTCACTCCGGGGCGGATCTGAGCGATCTGAAAGCCAGGAGTTGTCTTTCGAGGATTTCTGGCAGGTCTTACGCCCGACTAAGTTGGAAGACCAACTTCGTGAAACGTGGCACGCAGAACTGGGTCTTCTCGATATCAAACTGCCTCGTACGATGCATTTCCCCAATGACGCATCAAGCTGGCAGGATTCCCAATGGAGTACCGGTGTCATCTTGGACGATCGCGTGCTGTTTACTTCAGATACACGCTACGATCCGGACCTCCTGATATCCCTGGATAAACACTATGACTTTGACGTCATCTTTCATGACTGCCAGCTGTTTACGGGTGGCGTTCACGCTTCACTGGATGAGCTTGCAGGACTCCCAGCAAACATCAAGGAACGGATTGTACTGATGCATTACAGCGATGATTGGCAGGATCATTATGAAACCGCCCGATCCTATGGCTTCAAAACCTGGGCAAAGGAAAGTCACCTCTATACCTTCCCCGATGGCAGCGCTCAGCAGAGCAGCTAATCAAACGAAACCCCGTCACCATCCAACGATGGGGTCCTGATACCTACTCTCAGGACTTATAGTCCATAGTGGTCAACCCAGGGGTGGTGTGATTTACTTCTCGTCGATTCTCTTAGGACGTCGGCGCCTGCTTCCCCGTTAATCGGCCATTACAACGCTTCAGGGAGTACACCATCGCGAGCGAAACAACAGAAACTGTCGGTGATCTGACCATCACCTGGTTACCCAACCATGTCGTCCAGGTTGAAATAAACCGTGGACCCAACAATTATTTTGACCAGGCGCTGATCTCAGATATGGCGGATTGTTTCGAACGCCTGGATCAAGATGATCGCTGCCGGGCGATAGTTCTGTGTTCAGCAGGAAAGCACTTCTGCGCTGGTGCTAACTTTGGATCGGCAACACGCAGCGGGGAACAGAAGGCACGCACGATGGATAACCCCAACCCCCTCTACACAGAAGCCGTTCGATTATTCGAATGCAAGACGCCCGTGATCGCCGCCATACAGGGGGCAGCAGTCGGCGGCGGTTTGGGTCTTGCGGTCATGGCAGACTTTCGTATCGTCTGTCCCGATACACGAATGACGGCAAACTTCGTCAAGCTGGGGTTTACGCCCGGCTTCGGTCTGACGCATACGCTTCCCCGGCTGATCGGCATCCAGAAAGCCAACCTGATTTTCTTTACGGGAAGACGAATCGATGGTCAAATCGCGATGGACTGGGGACTGGGTGACATCTTTACGGATACTAGCGATGTCCGAAGCGCAGCTATCAGACTCGCAGAGGAAATCACCGAGAACGCGCCACTCGCAGTCGTGTCACTCCGCGAACAGATGAGACCCGGCCTTGCACAGGCGGTCAAAGACACGACAGACATCGAAGGTAGGGAACAGCTACGACTGCAGAAAACCACAGATCACAGAGAAGGAGTCAAGGCTGTTTCGGAACGGCGATCCGGTAACTTTATCGGCAAATAGGCGACGATCAACGAAAGTAATCCGATGAAAGCTCATCTTACACTCATCATCATGTTGGTATTGACCTCACCGCTACACGCGGCAGAGGTCCCAGTAAACGCAATAATCGGGGTCGCTGCGGCGACGGTCGTTTTGAGTTCTTTATCGCCGCACAACCACTCAATTTACCCGGCACGGTAGGTGCACCGTTGAACCCGATCGCCATAAAAGACGCACATGTACTAATTCGACTGAGTTCTACTGATGCCAACCCGTAAGCGACGATTCATCTTCGAGTTTCTGGAAGGCGAAACTGCGGGGGGCTTGATGCTCATGGTGGCAGCGGTGGCCGCTATGATCCTCGCCAACACGCCGCTGTTTCCCTACTACCAGCTTCTGACCGATACACTGTTTGCGATCCAGATCGGTGACTTTGCACTTGCCAAGCCACTGTTGCTCTGGGTCAACGATGGCCTGATGGCCATCTTCTTTCTACTGGTCGGTCTGGAACTGAAGCGTGAACTTCTTGAGGGCGAACTGTCGGACCCGAGGCAAATCGTGCTACCTGCAGTCGGTGCCGTGGGGGGCATGGTAATCCCCGCGGCGGTCTACCTGTTCTTTAACTACGATGACCCGATGAACAGTCAGGGTTGGGCGATCCCTGCGGCAACAGATATTGCCTTTGCTCTCGGCATCCTAACGCTCATGGGATCAAAAGTCCCCGTCAGTCTGAAGGTTTTCCTCACGTCACTCGCCATATTCGACGATATCGGTGCGATCGTCATCATCGCGTTGTTCTATACGGACAATATCTCAGTACTGGCTCTGACCGTCGCCCTCGCCTGCATAGTGGTGCTGACATTCCTGAACGTTAAACGGATTGACGAGACCAGCCTTTATTTTGTCTTCGGTCTAGTCATGTGGGTCGCGATGCTGAAGTCGGGGGTCCATGCCACGCTTGCCGGAGTAATTCTTGCAATGTTCATCCCGCTCAAAAGCAAAGATGATCCGGATCACTCACCACTTAGAGAACTTGAGCATGATCTTCACCCGGCGGTTGCGTTTGTCATTTTGCCGATCTTTGCATTCTTCAATGCGGGTATCAATCTGACCCAGGCGGATATCTCAACACACCCGGTCACCATTGGCATCGCGTTGGGGCTGTTTGTCGGTAAACAGTTGGGAATCTTCGGCTGTTGCTTCCTAGCTATTCGATTGGGCTTTGCGAAACTACCAAAAGGAATGTCGATGGGAAGCCTTTACGGTGCGGCTGCGCTTTGTGGTGTCGGCTTCACAATGAGTCTATTTATCGGGTCGCTGGCGTTTGGTGGAGTGGATACCGGGTTTGATGAGCGGCTTGGTATTGTTCTGGGTTCATTGCTGTCAGGAATTTTTGGATTCACTATCCTATCGATGACACTAAAAAAACCTGCTAAAGATCACTAACTCGCGAGACGATTAAACTGACCATTTAGATCTTAAGGCAACCCCTATAGTCGTCACCATCAATCGTCCACTTTCGGTCTCGAACGCAACCTTTTTCGGCCACCGCGCCATTTTTTTGTCGTTATCCGCCGTTGCACTGAAGCCCTAGTAGGTTTTGTTTTTATCCTATGATTCCGTTTTCGTTGCGCCTGCACCAACAACTCATCGAGCCGTGCAAGCGCATCCTGCCGGTTCTTTTCCTGACTGCGGAACTGGGTGGCTTTGATGACCACCAGTCCATCCAGTGTTACTCGTCGGTCTAACATACCGCGCAGCCGGTGTCGTATTGCCGGAGGCAAGGAAGACGCGCCAATATCAAAACGCAAGTGAATACCGGTTGATACTTTATTGACGTGCTGACCGCCACGTCCGGATGCGCGGATCGCCCGCAGTTCGATCTCTTCAGCGGGAATGTCGGTGATACGGTACATAATTGTCTCGATATGATATGCGCCTAGTCATCACCGCTGTCCTGTGGCTCAAACCCCAGGACCTTCCTCGCACGCTCGATGCTGCGATAACCCCAACGATTGTTCGACAAGATGAAGAAAACGTCGTAGTTCTCGGCAATATCTGCGGTCAGCGATAGTTCAATCGCTTGGACCACATCCCTTCGACTGTTGAAGACAGACACCTGGCGTGCATTTCCAGCTCGATCGACTCGGCTCGTCCAGCCTATGCGAAGACTGATCACGGTTATGTCATGTTCGTACGCATAACGACGCGCGATGGACTCACCCCAGACCTTGGTACTAGCGTAGAGGTTAGCCGGTCGCGTGGCCATGGTCTCATCAATGAGCGGAATCTCGCTGACGTTCTCGTAATCACCGGCGACGATACTCCGATAGGGTTCGCTGCGTTCCCAACCGGAGACGGTTGCACCTGAACTCGTGAAGATGATGCGTTTCACTCCTGCATCGGCAGCGGCTTCAAAGACATGACGTGTCCCAACGACATTGACCGCTAGCAGCTCATCGAAACCTACCGCGTCGGTAATTTTTGCCGCCAAGTGGACCACCGTATCAACGCCATCAAAGGCAGGCCTGATTCCTTCGTAGTCATCGAGACTCGCATGAATGGTTGGGATCCCATCCACGTCACTACGATTCAGTGCTGATAGTTCATGGTCAACTGCTAGTTTTTCCCGAACAGATTGCCCAACAAGACCACTCATCCCCGTGACTAAAATCCTGCTCATTATGCGCTCTCCACGACATCCCATCGTTTGGAACTATCTTAGGATCGGTTGACTTCAATCACCAGTTGCCCGTTTAATCGCGTCTCTTTTCACCCACCTCAGACAGGATACCCCCATGGCTATTGGCATGATCGCTCGCATCAAGATTCAGGAAGGCAAGAACGACGAGTTCGAAGCGGTTTTCAAAAAGCTCGAAGCCGCGGTTGCAGAGAACGAAGATGGCTGCAACTTCTATTCATGTCATCGCACTGAGGACCCCAACGTCTATGTGGTTCTTGAACAATATAAAGACGGCGATGCGATGGCTGCGCATGGCAAGTCCGATCACTTCCGCACCTTTGGGCGTGAGATGGGTGCTTACATGGACGGTAGTCCTGACCTTGAACAACTTACCAGCATCAGCTGATCACAAAATCTGAAACTGGCAGTGCAACCGCGCTGCCAGCTAATCAGTCAACGCTTTATAGAGCATCGGCAATGACTGATCCATCCGGTAGTCTACACCGGTATGGCTGTCCGGGAATTCCTCGTAGTGATGCTCAATCGCAAGTTCATTCAGGCGACGGGTCAGCCGCCGAGCCCCGAATACCAGATTGTACTGATCGTGACTGCCACAATCGATGTACACACATTTCAGTGTTTTCAGGTTTTTTTGGACCGTTGGATGCTCAATGAGTTGTAAGGGATCCCACTCGAGCCAGGCATCCCATCGCTCAGGAATCAGCTCACAGGTGTCCTTCGTGACCGGCAGTCTCAGTCCATAAGGTGCTTGTGGATCAGGATCGTAGGAGGCCGCCATGGCAATGATCATCAGCATATGAAAGTCGCCGCCGCCCATCTTTTTGTCGGTTTTTATCTTGTCGATAAATTTGCCGGTATCACCACCAAATCGCGCGAGGTGCATCAGGACCTTTGGCATTTCATTCAGGTAACATACCTCAAATCCCATATCTCCCGAGTGACATGCAATGCCACCCCAGTGTTCAGCGTGTTTCATGCCGTGCAGAATAGATCCATAACCGCCGCTGGATTTGCCAAATAACGCGCGATTTACGGCGCCTTTGCGAATACGATAGTGATTCTCGAGAGCAGGTGCCATTTCCAGCGTGAGGAAATCCGCCCAGTAGCCCATGGCCGAAGAATTGACATATTGATTGCCGCCCAGCGACGTAAAGCAATCTGGAAAGGCTAAGATGACCTTACCCATTTTGCCTTCGGTAATCAGGCGGTCGACGCGCTGCGGAATACTCTCGCCAAACGCTTTCCACGACAGATGCCCAAAGCCGCTGTTGGTAAAGCCAACAATGTCGACAAACAGTGGATAGTCCTCATCTGTATCGTCGTAGCCTTCCGGCAGATACACCGCCACATCACGAGTACTGGGATCGCCCAAAACATTGCATTTAAGCGCTTCGGATTCAATACGAAAAGTCTCGATACGTCCTTTCGGTTGGTCAAAGGGATGTTGTGGCACCGGTAAAACTCCAAGGACTTTCACACAGACTGTGCCTGAAATGGTATCAGGATGTCACCTGCCATAATCGGCGCGACCCAACTAATCTCACGTTTCAGCATCGTGATCAAAGCCTCCAGTCGATCGATCATAGCCGACTCCGCGCGGGCACCTGCCTGAAACATGACCGTCATGTTCAAGGTGATCCAGTCAAAATCAGCCTCCGCGATTGCCTCCGCCGCCGACAGCACCGCTGCATCATCGTCGAAAAAGCCCTTGTGACTGTTCTTCTCCAGAGGGCTTGCCAACATCATCTGGAACCCTAGTTTCTGCAAATCCCTTCCGGCTTCACTGGCATACACACGAATACGATCTCGATTCACAACGGCCTGGTCGAAATTGACAGCCGCTTTGCCTCGCCAGCCATCACGACGTGATCAAAAATATCTAGCTGATCAAAACCGAGGTCTTCAACAGACTTGGCCAGCTGAGGGACGCTAGCGGATCGTTGCGGACACAAGGCAATTGCCGCACACTGAACACCACACACCCGCACATTGCTTGTTCAGAGGAGATTACCATTACCAAAGTACTCGCCGAACGCCTGCATGCAACGGGGGTTGCTGAAGAACTCACTGATCTAACAAAACGAGAGCTCCTGGCAGGCATTGCGACCGTGCTGCTTCAGGGCGACGAAGTGGTCGATGAGGCTTTTTATGGTTTTTCGGACATCGAGAGCCGAACGCCTGTCCGCCGCGACACCATCCATCGTATCTTTTCAAACTCTAAGATCATTACGTCAGTAGCAATGCTCATGCTTTACGAGGACGGCAAGTACCAGTTAGATGATCCACTCGTAAAATACCTGCCAGCACTGGACAACCTCAAGGTGCTGAAAACGGGTGCTACCGATGTCAACGACACCGAAGCACTGGCCACGCCACCAACCATTAGGCAAGCATTTACGCATACAGCGGGCTTTTCCTATGGAACGTTCCAGGAGTCGCTCGTTGACCGACTGTTCATGGAGACCGGCGTCCAGGATCGGAATGGTACGCTCGAAGAAATGATCGACAAACTCGCCGGGATTCCTTTGGCACGACAGCCTGGTACACGCTGGCAATACAGCATCGCGACCGACATCCTGGCTCGGCTCGTTGAGGTGATGTCCGGTGAGACATTCGCAGACTTTCTGTCAACGCGCCTCTTTCAGCCGCTTGGCATGACCGACACGGGCTTCCACATCAACGACGATCAGGTCGATCGTTTAGCAACCCTCTACGCTCCCATCGACATGATGGATGAATCAAAGGGTCTACAACCAATGTCAGGCATGTTTTCCTTTGATCCAACAACACCACCCGCATTTTGCTCGGGTGGCGGTGGGTTGCTCAGCACCATTTCCGATTACACAAGATTTGTACAACTGCTGATCGGACACGGCGAGTTCCAGGGTCAGAGATTACTGCAACAGGAAACAATCGATCTGATGACGGACAATCATCTCGCGGATGGGCTCACCGTACACCTACCTGGTGGGATGATGCAGGACCATAAGTTCGGTTTAGGTGTCGCGTTGAAATCATCGCCCTCACCGGGAGAACCTGACGGTGCCGTCGGTGAGTTTCACTGGGCAGGGATCGCCGGGACGCATGCCTGGATCAATCGTCATTACGGCATAGCCGGACTCGCGTTCACGCAACGAATGCCAGGCTTCTTCCATGCGTTCAATCAGACCTTCAAACGGCGGGCGTATGAGGCTATCTCATGATCACTGAAGATTTAGTTTGCGACAGATTCATGGCCGATCTCGACGCGCAGATTGAGGTCCTTTCAAGCATCGCCGGAGATAACCGAATACTAACAGAACAATTAAGGCTTCTGCTCGAATCCCGTGAACTGGTCTATCAGCAAGCCAGGGAGATTGAGCGACTGGTGGAATTGCTTGATCCGGATGTCGACGATCAGGGACTGACGATTTTCGATCGTTCTGAGCTTTCCCGTGACCTGTATTCATCCTAAGGAGCAGAGCCTGCCCTGAGGAGCGAAGCGACTTGAGTTATCCGATCTCCAGGCAGCAACTCACTAAGATCTTATCCCAACTCGACCGCGCACCTTGCACGATGACGCGATGTATGTGTACACGTTCGACAAGATAGTTATTCAATGCGTAATGAAACATACATGGGTTGTTCCACATCTCTACAGAGCCCTGCCGCCACGCAAACGTCGTGATGAACTAATCCTGTGCCAGATGATCGGTCAGGTTCAGATGGACCCTTAGACAGTATAGCAATGGCATCTCTCTATCGGGCATCAACCTCATGAGTTTCGCAATTCACCTTAGACTTCACCGGAACATCTCGGTCGTTCATTTTGGTAATATGCTCTTAGATCAAAGTCAGGCAAGCTTCCAGTCCGCTGGTCTGCTGTAGTCAAGACCACAACCTAAAAAAACCGTATGTTGCTCTCTATCCCCACCATTGACCTGGCCGCACCGGCAGAGGTTTCAGCCGCGGCTATTGCTGAAGCAAGCGGTAAGTGGGGTTTTTTTCAGGTCGTCAACCATGGATTACCCCTGGAGAAGCGGCGTCGCTTCATATCGCAGATGATCGCTTTCTTTGGGATCAGCCCTTCAGAAAAACAGCTGGTGCGTCGAAGCATGACCAACGCGATGGGTTTCTATGACAACGAACTCACCAAGAACACCCGCGACTGGAAAGAGATTTTTGATCTGGGTAGTGATCTCCGTGATCCTGATCACCCGGCCACATCACAATGGCCTGCCGCACTACCTGAATTCAAGCAGGCAATGCTAGATTGGTTTTTCGCCTGTGAAACACTTGCGTTGACCATTCTCGCCGCACTTTGTCGCGAGCTGAAACAGCCTGAAGACGCGCTACTTGGCTCATTTCTTCCAAGAAATACCAGTTTTTTGCGTTTGAACTACTATCCTCCGTGCGACCAGACCGGAATCTACGGCGAAAATCCGGAAGTCCTGGGGGTCAATCGCCATACCGATGCGGGTGCCTTGACAGTTCTCGTTCAGGATGAGGTCCCTGCCTTGCAGGTGAAACACGCCGGGGGGTGGTCAACCGTGGTCCCGGAAGCCGGTGGGGCGATCATCAATATTGGTGACATGCTGCAGGTGTGGTCCAACGATCGATATCTCGCTGCGGAACATCGTGTGCTCGCTAACGCAAAGGCGGCTCGGTATTCCGCACCCTACTTCCTCAACCCCGCAACCTCGGCTGCAGTCCATCCTTTGACGTCCCCCGCGCGTTACCACAGTATTAACTGGGGTGAATATCGCCGCGCCCGAGCAGACGGCGACTATGGCGATTTCGGTGAGGAAATCCAGATCAGTCAGTTTCGTTGCTGATTTACCTTCAATTTGGCAATAGCTGAGCATCAACTCAACCCAGTGTGGTTCCAAATAGACCTGTTGCTCGACATAGGATGTTGGGGAACACGTCAGTAAGCACTTGAGCAGCGTCAGCGGCACAATTAGGGGGACCAAACCCCATCGTTGTAGGTCGCAACCAGTCGGATCGGTGGTTACGAAATGCCTAGACCAATCACTATCTCAGGACAACGAGGCTCAAATCGAAGGAATTTTGCATAGACGTCGACCAAATACCGGTGACTCTTATGGTGCCATCAAAACGAAATTGCTCGCCACACAGACACGACGAGACGCCAAGAATCGGCGCGTCGTATATCATTTCTGATCTAACAATTGTCTATGTCGCATAAGCTCGGAAGCAATCAGTTTAAAAACGTCCATACATATAATAAGGATGGGCCCTTAAAACTTGAGCCGGTGGTCAATCAGGCTGGCTGACAGGACATATTTGCGTGAAGGCAGAAAACCCTACTTAAATTCGAAGCAGACTGCTGCGGAGTCTGACAGCGGCTGAAAGCATTCGACAACCGCTGTTCGGCTAATCACCCTGAATTCACCCTCGATACCGTCGATGTCGATCGTCCCGAGAGAACAGATCTTGTGGTCGACCACAAGGTACGGTCCATCCCCACACTGGAGCAATCGCAGGTTGGCGAAGTCTCGCACCGGGTTCAAGGTACTCTGCCAGCATCACAATTGGACGCGTTCCTCAGCCAAACGTCAATCGATGGCAGGTAGCTGGATCGCCCGTTCAATCAGAATGGGTGACTCCGGCAGATCGTCAAATTCCTCGGTGGTCCGGGTCGGCAACGCCTCTATGCGATAGACAACCTCCATGCCCCGGATCACCATCCCAAACACTGCATAGCCGAACGTGCGACAGGTCCTTGGGCGATATAGTCCTCGCGCCTCCGCATTCGTTTGCCGCACCTCATCCTCGCGGGTACAGCTTGATGTGGAATGATCCAGCGAGGGGTTATCACCGGTGTTGATGAAAAATTGCCTGCTGGCACTGTCAATGATGTCCTCGCGAGCGAACGCTACCGTGCCAATCCTGTTGTTAATACCGTTATCAGCTTCGTTACGAATAGGTTCGGGCTCTGGCAATGCCTCCTGCAGGGCGTTGTAGCCACCGGTTTGAATGATAAATCCCGGAATCACACGATGAAAGAGATTGCCGTCGTACTGGCCAGCTTCGACCTGCTCCAAAAATCTAGCGACTGACTGTGGCGCCTGGTCTACAAACAAACGAATATCGATATCACCATGGGTGGTCTTCAGCCTCACAGCCGGATCACCGGCGTACAACCAGGGCGTCATGCTGAGTAGCGTCGATATCAAGCAGACATGCCACCAATCAGAAAAAGTCCGTCTTCGTAAAACGATCGTATTCTGTTCGTGGGTCGTTTGGTTAGACATCAAGACGAGATCTTGGTCTGATCGAAACCTCACTATAAATGCTCCTCGACACGAAGAAAAAGCATGAGCGAAAATTTGAGTACATTTCGAACCGAAGTCCGCGAGTGGTTGGAGGCCAACTGTCCTCCCGGTGCCCGTGGACCGGGGACCGTGCCCTGGGGTAGTCAGAAAATTGAACTCTCCGCAGACAACCAACGGTGGTTGACCTTGATGGCGGAGAAAGGCTGGACCGTACCAACCTGGCCCAGCGAATATGGCGGCGCGGGGGTGAGTAAAGCGGCGTATCTTGTCATACAGGAAGAAATGGCGCGCATCGGAGCCAGGGCGCCACTCACCGGTCGTGGAATCAATTACATTGGCCCCACCATCCTGGAATTCGGCACGGAGCACCAGAAACGGAAATGGCTGCCACGCCTGGCTCGAGGTGAAGGCGGCTGGTGTATGGGCTACAGTGAACCTGAAGCCGGTTCAGACCTAGCGAATCTGCAACTTCGCTGTGAAGACGAAGGTGATCACTATCGCTTGAATGGCATAAAGATCTGGACCTCTGACGGTCGCCACGGCGACTGGATCTTTGTCCTGGCACGGACGGATCGCAATAAACCCAAACATGAAGGTATCAGCTTGGTACTCGTCAATATGGACCAACCCGGCGTGCGGGTTCGCCCCATCTCTCTGATCAATGGTCAATCGCCATTTTGTGAGACCTTCTTTGAGGATGCCATTGCTGACAAAGAAGACCTGATCGGTCCCGTGAATGGAGGCTGGGCGGTGGGTAAACGGCTACTTCAACACGAACGATCCGTGCATGGTGGAGTGAATACCGCGGGCGCGCAGGTAGAGACAGAAACAGGCTCTCTGGCCGATATCGCCCACCGGTACGGGTCGCTCAACGACCCTGCATTTCGCCAACGCCTTACTACATTCGAGATGCATGACCGCGCGTATCAGCTGACCCGTCAACGGGTAATCGCAGAGACCGAGGCCAGCGCGCCGGCCACAGCGACCTCGATTCTAAAAGTGACGGGCTCGGTGCTGACGCAGGAACGCATAGAAGTGCAGCAAGCGGCTATGGGCAACACGGGTATTGGCTGGGAAGCTCCAGGTTTTGACGATCTGGAACTTGAAACGACTCGAGAATGGCTGCATAGCCGAGCGGTCACCATCTATGGTGGTACCCGCGAGATTCAAAAGAACATCATCGCCAAGCGGGTGCTGGGGTTGCCCGACTAACCCCGCTCGTGCCAATACGTTGCATCTTTCGTTCGCAACACACGCACTTGAGGACGGTCTCGATATCAGAACGGTCCAGCAACCGCTGGGAAACCCTATTTGGAAACAATAGCAATCTAAACGCATATACTTAAGCGCAATGTTCAGGCGGGGCGCCGTCCGTTTAAGGACCCCCACATCTAAATTAAAAGCTAAAGCACATTATTGATACGAATGGTGTCAGCCGTGATACGGAACTGTGGCCCACGCTTGTTGTTATCGACACTGGTATCAAAAATACCGGCAATGTTGTTGCTAACAATCCCCACGTACGTTAGTCGCTACCCCAGACATTCGCCCCGTCCAATTGAATGAAATAAAAATACTGGAAAACCTTGCGCATCAGATCTCGCATGCACATTACTCCGGGATTATCTCAGTGGCACAAATCGACTACATACTGGCCTTAGGATACACATCCTTGGTCCTCGAACAGAGCCTTGCGAGGGGACCCAGATCGATGTAGTGATTCTTGATCACAAGATGGCAGGTTGCATGGAGTATGGTCCTTGCATTCATCGATCATCAAACAGCAAAAGTGCTACTTTGATGTCGGCGTACATGGTTATGTTCCGGGACAACAGATGTAGAATCATGTGGTCAAGGAAGCCGCACATAAGAAGGCTCGAACACTCAAGCCCCAGGTCAACAAGCAGAATCCAACCGCCATCCAAGCTTATGAGTAACGAGGATTCGAGATCGCAGAATCCGTGATGAATGACTTAGGCAACGGGATAGTCATGGACGACTATGTCATGTCCTTAAAAGTTCAGTGATCCTCTGAATCGACGCTGCGAGCTGCAATCTGTAGACTCCACAGCCTGTCACACACCCAGAGGGCAAACCATGACTGTTGTAAACCGACAAACCGCCGACGGTATCACCACCGTGACGCTCGATCGCCCAGAGGCACTCAACGCTTTTAACAACGCTGTCTTCGACGAGCTCTGTGACGCGTTTTCGTCCGCCGCGACTGATGATCAATGCAAAGTCCTTGTGCTCACGGGCGCAGGCCGCGCATTCTCTGCCGGTGCAGACCTCAAAGCCAAAGGCATCGACAGCACGCCGCGACACGGTCTGGCAGGCCTCCTGGAAGCAATCATCGATTTTCGCAAGCCGTTCGTTGTAGCCGCCAACGGGTTGGGCGTGGGGATTGGTTGTACCATTCTCGGACTGGCGGATATAGCGTTTGCCGCCGAATCGGCGCGATTCCGCTGCCCTTTCTCGTCTCTAGGAATCACCGCCGAAGCGTCGTCCACCTATACCTTTCCTCGGCTATTGGGACATCAACGTGCCAGCTGGATTCTGTTATCCGCAGAGTGGGTCTCCTCGGTCGAGGCCAAAGATGCCGGACTAGTTAACGAGGTCCTTCCGGATGAGGGTTTTCTCGACGCTGTCATGGAAAAAGTATGTGTGCTTGCCGCCTTACCCAAAGACTCATTGATACAAACAAAGGATCTGATTGTCGGTCCACAACGTGAAGCTATGAAAGCGGCGGTTCGATCTGAAAACGCCGCACTGGATCGCATGAGTGGTGGTCCTGCCAATCAGGAAGCCATCGCAGCATTCAAGGAAAAGCGCACGGCTGACTTTTCCAACCTGTAAACCCTCAAAAAAATTTGGATGCCAAGGAGTACACCATGACCATGCTAAACCTCGCAGGCCGCAACGTTGTTATTACTGGCGGAACATCCGGTATCGGTCTTGCCGTCGCACGGATGACAGCAGAGGTCGGTGCTAACGTCTGGGGCGTCGGGCGTTCCGAAGAGCGCATAACGTCTGCCGGTAAGGCAGTCCCTGGCGCTAACTTCCGGTCACTAGACACCCATGATACCGATGGCCTGGTTGCTTTATTCACGGAGATCGGAGACGTTCATCATGTTGTTGCAAACGCGACCGGCGCCAATCGAACGATGGCCCCTTTCCTGGAACAGACTCAGGAACAATTCCAGGAGGCGTTCGATAAATTCTGGGGTTACTGCAAGGTGATTCGAGCGGCAGCACCACATCTCTCGGACGACGCTACCATCACCTTGACCAGCGGTGTACCGGCACGCAAGTGTGGTCCAAACCAGATCGCGCTGTCTTGCGTAGGTAGTGCTGTTGAAGCCCTCACTCGCGCACTCGCGTTTGAGATTGCCCCCAAGCGGGTCAATGTGGTCTCACCAGGAATCATCGACACCGGGATGTTTGATCGTTTCGGTGACAATCGCGCTGAGGTGCTCGAGAGAATGGGCCACAACTATCCCATGGGTCGTGTTGGACATGCAGACGAAGTAGCAGGCGCCATCATCCACACGATGACCAATGGATACATGACTGGCGCCACACTCGACGTCGACGGTGGCGCCCTGCTCCCCTGATAAGGGGTCAGGTACTGCTCATTCGACCAGGTGTGCTTTCAGTACATCCTGGTCGAATTCGACACCCAGCCCCGGTCCCGTCGGCGGAATGATGAAGCCGTTTTCGAAGACCAGTGGTTCTTTGAAGATCTTCTTATGGAGCGGTCCCTGATTCGCTTCTTGAATCATAAAGTTTGGTGAGCAGGTGTCGATCTGAATCGCAGCAGCGGCCGCCACTGGTCCACAGTACATGTGTGGTGCGATCACCGCATAATGTGCTTCCGCCATACCGGCGATTTTCTTGGCTTCCGTGATGCCGCCACACTGGCCAACATCCAATTGAATAATCTGAGCGGCTTGTTTTTCAAGGACACGCGCAAATTCGTACTTGGTCACCAAACGTTCGCCGGTCGCAATTGGAATACTGGTATGTGCCGCTACACGCGCCATCTCTTCAACGTTCTCAGGCATCACCGGTTCTTCAAACCAGAACGGATGATAGGGTTCCAAGAAGTCGGCAACACGAATGGCACTGTAGGTCGTCAGCTGGCCGTGGGTACCAATCCCTACTTCAAGCTGATTGCCAACAGTATCGCGAATGCTCTCAAAGATCTTGGCGGCGTTCTCGATCTCCCAAATAGGTATGTCACGAATCGGGAACAGAGGCATGAACGGATCAATCTTGCACGCCGAGTTTCCTTCCTCCAACAGTTTCGCTGCGACTTCACCCGCACGCTTAGGATGTTCAACCAATCCCTCACTAGGCATATAGGCGTATGCCCTAAGTTTCTCGTGGTATTGACCACCCAGCAGGTTATAAATGGGTTGGTTCGCTGCTTTCCCGGCGATATCCCACAGGGCCATATCGATCGCGCTGATGACTGGCGTTGCATACAGACTCGGATGTCGCAAGTCATGGCGAGTGCCATACATCCGATCCCAGATTAGTTCAATGTTGAGCGGATTCTGGCCAATGACAAACTGCCCGACGAACTCCTCAAGGAGTTGCACATGAGACTTGATGTCTTTCAGGTGCGCAGAATACGCACTACCCGCGATGCGCTCACCTAATCCAACGATACCTTCATCGGTGATGAGTTCGAGGAATAGGGAATAACGCCCTCCAATATAGGGCTTCTCCCCCTCCACTACCATCGTCTTAAAATCGACAACCTTCATTGCGCCACCGAATGCATTTTCAAATCCGCTCAGATGATGGCACAGGTCGGCGTGGGTAGAAACGGCGGGCGAGATTCATCCTTGAACCACCTTGTGCTTCAGATCGATCAGGCGGTTTTGGAATACAGCCGAGTGACTGAACGCAAAAGTGCAGCCAAGGTTTCTCGAGGCTCAACAGCCTCGTCAGTGCGTGGGATTAGGATCAACCATGTGTAGCCGCGGTATTACTGAGCTTCAGGGTCTTAGCCAAACATGCGTTTGGCTTCCTTTCGACGGGCGTGCAATATCGGTTCGGTGTAGCCATTTGGCTGCTCCCGCCCTTTCAGGATCAGATCACAAGCGGCCTGAAACGCAATACTGCTGTCGAAATCAGGCGCCATGTTTCGATAATCGTCGTCGTCTTCATTCTGTCTGTCAACCACAGCCGCCATTTTCTTGAGCGTCGCCAGGACCTGCTCTTCCGAGACCAGACCATGGTGTAACCAATTGCAGATGTGCTGACTCGAAATCCGCAGTGTCGCTCGATCTTCCATTAACCCCACATCATTGATGTCTGGCACTTTTGAGCATCCTACGCCCTGGTCGATCCAACGAACGACGTATCCCAGAATACCCTGACAGTTATTGTCGAGTTCGCGCTGCACTTCGTCCGCCGAGAGGTTCTCTCCGGCTAGCAGCGGGATCGTAAGAATGTCACGCATACTCGCCTTTGCTCGAGATTTCAGTTCGTCCTGCTTGTTGAAGACATGGAGACGGTGATAGTGGATCGAGTGCAGCGTGGCGGCGGTTGGCGAGGGCACCCAGGCGGTGTTTGCACCTGACTCCGGATGGCCAATCTTGGCTTCCATCATTTGTGCCATCTCATCGGGCATGGCCCACATGCCTTTGCCAATCTGCGCCTTTCTGCCCATTCCGGTCGCGAGTCCGGTATCGACATTCCAGGCTTCATAGGCCAGGATCCAGGGCTGCTGCTTCATATCGTTTTTCTGGATCACTGCACCAGCGTTCATACTGGTGTGGATTTCATCACCGGTGCGATCCAGGAATCCTGTGTTGATGAAGATGACCCGTTCTTTTGCCTCACGGATACAGGCTTTCAGGTTCAGTGTCGTGCGCCGTTCCTCATCCATAATGCCTACTTTCAATGTGTTCCTCGGCAGATTCAGCGCTCTTTCCACCGCCGCGAAGAGGTCCACCGTGAACCGCGTTTCATCGGGACCATGCATTTTGGGTTTTACAATGTAGACACTGCCCTTTCGCGAATTGCAGATCGGTCCAGTCGACTTCAGATCGTGTATAGCTGCGAGACTCGTGACCATCGCATCCAGAATACCCTCTGGGATTTCTTCGCCATCTAAGAGCACCGCATCCGTGGTCATCAGATGACCTACATTACGTACTAGCAGCAGACTCCGACCATGCAGGGAAAATTCGCTGCCGTCGAGCCCGGTATAAACCGGATCTTCGTTCAAACGGCGGGTCACCGTCTCACCAGCTTTTTCAAAGGAATCGACAAGATCACCCTTCATCAAACCACACCAGTTTCCGTAGACCACCGCCTTGTCTTCTGCATCGACAGCCGCTACCGAGTCCTCACAATCCTGGATCGTGCTGACAGCAGACTCCATCAAAATGTCTTTGACGCCGGCACTGTGCAGAGCGCCAACACTATCATCTCGGTCGATCTGAATATCCATGTGCAGACCGTTCTGATTGAAAAGGATAGAAGCTGGATCTGACGGATCTCCGCGATAGCCAACCAGTTGCTCAGGCCTAGCAAGTCTAGCAGTGCCGCCTTCACCCAGCGTCGCTTGCAGTTGTCCGTCAACAACAGCATAAGCCGTTACAGCTTCATGCTGGCCAGACGCCAGTGGCGCAAATTCGTTCATCAATCTGGCGGCGTAAGCAATGACCAGATCGCCTCGCGCAGGGTTGTAGCTATTACCTTTCTCTGTCCCGGGTCCTTCCGGAATGACATCAGTGCCATACAGCGCGTCATACAGACTGCCCCAGCGAGCATTCGCCGCGTTGAGGGCGTAACGGGCGTTCATGACAGGCACAACGAGCTGTGGACCCGCCATCAGCGCGATTTCCTCATCAACGTTGTCTGTCTCAATCTCGAAATCATCACCTTCATCAAGAATATAGCCAATGTCTCTGAGAAATGCGGTGTACTCGACTTCGTCTATCGGCTGCCCTGAACGTTCGAGGTGCCATGCGTCAATCTTTTCCTGCAACTCATCCCTGAATGCTAGGAGTGTTTTATTACGTGGCATGAACTCCATCAGAATGTTTTCGAGGTCAACCCAGAACTGCTGTGGATCCACTCCCGTGCCCGGAGCAATCTCTTTGGCGATAAGATCGTGCAGAACGAAGTGAATCTGGAGCTGACCGATCTGAATTCTGTCTGACATTGGCTTGTAGTCACCGGCTTCGAGCGAATAGCAATGCTACGCGAAAACTGCGTACAATCAAACGGTCTGAAAGCGTTGGGCCCGCGTCAAATGGGTCATACACCGGGTTGATCAGAAGGCATCAGCAGGTTGATGCTACCGATGAGACACCTTTTTCGTGAACACCATCTTTGTCAAACAGGGAGACTGCTATTGATGCCCCCGCAGGACGTTGTTGATCTGACGGCTCGACAGCAGATTGCTTTGATTCGTAAGCGAGAAATCAGCTGTCTTGAACTCCTGGATGCTCATCTCGCGATCATAGATCTGCTCAACCCAACTTTGAATGCGATCGTGACGCAGGTCCCAGATGCAGCGCGCCAAACCGCCGAAAGACTGGATCAAAAGTTGGCCGCAGGTGAAGATCCGGGACCGTTGACTGGACTGCCAATCGCACACAAGGATCTGTCGGCCACCAAGGGAATCCGGACCACATTCGGATCGAGGATCCACAGCGACAACATCCCCAACAGGAATGCCGTTTTCATTGACCGCCTGCAGGCAGCGGGATGTGTCACGCTGGGAAAAACCAATGCACCGGAGTTTGGTGCCGGTTCACAGACTTTTAACGAAGTCTTTGGTGCTACCTGCAATCCTTATGCGCATGATCGAACCTGCGGCGGTAGTTCGGGTGGTGCTGCCAGCGCACTTGCGGCTCGGATGATTCCCATTGCCGATGGAGGTGACTTTGGAGGATCACTCCGCAACCCGGCAGCTTTCTGCAACGTGGTAGGATTTCGTCCATCGATCGGACGCGTTCCCCAGGAAGATAGCCAAGGATTTTTTCCGATGCGTGTCCTGGGGCCAATGGCGAGGACTGTCGACGATACTGCGTTGCTTCTTTCAGCCATGGCAGGGCCCCACGTACGGGATGTTCAGTCACTCCCCGATAGGGGAGCAGTGTTCGATACATCCCTCGATCTAAGCGTCCAGGGACTCAAAATTGGATTCAGTTCGGATTTTGCCGGACAAGCCGCAGTCGATGCCGACATCCAGTCGGTAATCTCTGGAAATCAACGTGTGCTAGAGGATATTGGATGCAACGTCGAAACGTTTCATCCCGATTTCTCAGGTGCCGACGAGGTTTTCCAGACGCTGCGCGCCTGGCATTTCGCAGGCGTGTTCAGCGCCGGAATCAAAGAACACCCAGAGATGTACAAGGACACCATCATCTGGAACACCGAGCAGGGTCAGCATCTCACCGGTATGGACATCCATGCTGTTGAGGTCCTCCGAACTGAGGTCGTTCGGCGCTTCCGGGCGTACTTTGAACAATACGATTTTCTGGTCATGCCGGTGACCCAAGTCACCGCGTTTGATATCACGACGGACTGGGTCCGTGAGATCAACGGGGAAACACAGCACACTTACCTGGATTGGATGCGCTCGTGTTACTGGATCTCGGTCACGGGACTTCCCGCCATCAGTGTGCCGGGTGGATTCACCCCCAATGGGCTGCCCGTGGGATTACAGATCGTTGGCCCGCCACATCAGGACCTGGCTGTCCTGAAAATGGCCCATGCATTCGAACAGGTGACCAGACACTATCGTAGGCGACCTCCAATCCTCGTTGACGCAATGTCTCAAGACTGACAGCGAGCACCGTCGCACCTTTTGTCCACATCTAGTCATCCTTGCCTAAACGTCCTCGCCCAATAGCCTGGAGAACCAAAATGCTATTTGATTGTGAAACATTCGTCAGTCACCTGGAGTGCAGCGAGACGGGTGAACGCTACCCTGCCGATCAGGTCGCCAACCTTTCAAATACCGGTAAACCGCTGCTTGTCCGATATGATCTGGATCAACTGGCCGTAGGGGTGACGCCTGACACGCTTCAAAGGCGCCTACCCGAATTCTGGCGCTATCGCGAATTCCTGCCGGTCCGGCACAAAGAGAACATCGTAAGACTTGGCGAAGTCATGACGCCGTTACTGAACGCAGGTTCTCTCGAGCGGAAACTAGGTCAACGGGAAGTAGTCGTAAAAGATGAAGGGCGGCTACCCACTGGTTCCTTCAAGGCACGTGGTCTTGCGCTCGCCGTTTCGATGGCCAAAGAACTGGGCATTACTCGAATGGCAATGCCCACTAATGGCAATGCCGGAGCAGCACTCGCAGCGTACTGCGGTAAGGCGGGCATCGAAAGCTACGTATTCTGTCCAGATGATACACCGGACATGAATATCCGAGAGATCGCCCTAATGGGTGCACACACCTACACCGCGGACGGCCTCATCAATGACTGCGGTCGATTCGTAACAGCTGGCATCGACCAAGCCAGCTGGTTCGATACATCTACCTTGAAAGAGCCTTACCGGATCGAAGGTAAGAAGACAATGGGGCTCGAACTGGCGGAGCAATACAACTGGGAACTCCCCGACGTCATTCTTTATCCAACCGGTGGCGGTACAGGACTCATTGGTATGTGGAAAGCATTCGAAGAACTTACGGCCATCGGCTGGCTTACAGGCAAACTGCCACGCATGGTGTCCGTCCAGGCAAGTGGTTGTGCACCGATTGTCGACGCATGGGAGCGAAACCTCACTCAAGCCGAGCCCTGGCAGAATGCAACCACAGTTGCGGCGGGCATCCGCGTACCGGTCGCGATTGGTGACTTTCTCATTCTGAACGCCATTCGTGAGAGCAACGGCTTTGCCATTGCAGTCGATGACAAAGACATCATCGCGATACAAGGTGACATCGCCCGGCAGGATGGTTTGCTCCTCTGCCCTGAAGGTGCGGCGACAGCGGCCGCGTTGATGCGGGCACGCGAACGCAAGCTGATCGACCCTGATGAACGTGTTGTGCTGTTCAACTGTGCCATAGGTTTAAAGTATCCGATGCCAAATGACAGTCAGTCGATGAGTCTTGCCAATCCACCGGCGTATGCGGAGATCGTCAATCAATCGTCCTGAATGTCGTTTTGTTACAATCTAGATAATGCGTGATGAGATGCTCTAAGCTTCCTCCCACTATCATTAGAAATGAAGAGAGCTCGGTCGTTCAAAACAAGCTTCGACACGCGCACGGGCGCAGTACCTGCTCGAAGTACCACATAAGTTCATCCATGCAGCTCGACGTCGGCCTACTACCTTCCCCGGGCCGGGTGACGCAGTCCGCATCGCACTCGAAGCACACTTCATGACCAACAGATTCACTATCATCCCTCGAGCGATACGTTGTCTACCCGACCGGCGTCACGTACAGTTCCGCTCAATCCAGACTTTTGGAAACAACGATGAAACTAGAAGACGTCAAACACATTGCTGTAATTGGTGGTGGTGTCATGGGAGGCGGTATCGCCCAGATCCACGCCGCTGGCGGCTACCGCGTCACGATTCGTGATCTTACCGATCGGATCATCGAGGACACTCGTCATGAATTACTCGACGGAAAATGGGGCGTCAAACGTGCCGTCGAGCGCGGCAAGATGGGTTTCGATACGGCCCAGCAGGTGATCGACAACGTAGATTTCACTACAGAGCTTAAAGACCTTGCAGACGTGGATCTCATTATCGAGGCCGTACCCGAAAAGCTCGAATTGAAACAGGATGTGTTTGCGGAACTCGACAGGGCCATCAAACCCACGGCGATTTTCGCATCCAACACCTCGGGATTTGTCATTCAGGAAATTGCGGCCAAAGTGTCCGACGATCGAAAGTCCCGATTCATCGGGTTGCACTATTCGAATCCTGTCCCCGTCATGACGATGGTGGAAATCATCACGACACCGGACACCATCGAAGAAGTTGTTGAAACCGCTATCGGCGTTTCCAAGGCCGCTCGTAGGGACATCAGCATGGTCAAAGACGCGCCGGGTACCTATGGTTTTATTCTCAACCGCGTCTTTGCAGCCGCCTACCGGGAAGCCAAGAAAATTGTCGATGATGGTCTGGCTACGCCCGAGGATGTGGATCGGGCCATGATCACGGGTCGAAACTGGCCTGCGGGTTTCTTTGGCCATCGAGGCGGAATTGGAAAACAGTGGTAGCCACCTGGCCCCTCAGTAGTAAGACCTCAAGCCACACGAGATCTTCGTTACCGCAGGACGTCACGACTGGCAGCTGACTGCACTGGCCGAAAGACAACAGTGAGATGATCCCGCGGGGATAATGCAGCTACTGGCGCCGCCTGCGAATCTTCTGGGGGCATAAAGCGATGACCTGCAGGATTCGTGCTTGCTCGAATTGGGCTGTGGTCTCGTACTACCTTCTCTGGTTCTAGCCTCGGACATGCATCCGCTGGCAGAAGACTTTTTGGAAGAGAACTGTCAAAACATCTCCGTGCCACGCGTTACACTGATACAGTGCCACTGGCTTTCGTTTGCCCGGGCCGTGTCTTCGCTTGCTGGCCGCGAGCGCTAAGATTGGTACATAGTGAGTAACTTGTTGTACGAAACCGGTGAACCAAAACGTCTGTTTCTGTTATCGCAAATCAAACTATCAGCAGAGGAGCAGACACGGGTAATGATCACAGGTCATGGTCAAGAACAATTGTTACAGTTTGAACGAGCCTGCGGCCATCTTGGTTTCTCGGACGAGACAAGCAATAACGATCACATTCGCCGGCGTCGATTTTCGCGCTGACCTGATGCAGAACGACTCGCGCCATACGACGATCCTCTTGTTGAGTGTATGCCTCCTGGCCTCCATCTCCACCGCTTCAACATCATCAGCCAACAAGACAGGTAAGGGTCAAGGTGAGGCGACGACGAGGGTTAAATGTGTCGACGACCCTGCATCCTCCGATTCTTCTGTATTTAGCCGTACACGAAGTCACCTGCTGCTCCCTGGTTCACCGACACAGATAAAAGACACCAGTACCCATCCAAGTGCTCCGTGGCGAATCGGGCACGTGTTGATTACACGGCTGCCGGTATTCGACACATCGCAACCCCAGGAGAATAACGCCTTATATCGCTGGGCCAACCGATTACACGTCATGACACAAGAAGACGTGGTCCGTAACGAACTATTGTTCCAGTCAGGTGATCCCTATGATGCAAACATCCTGTCTGAAAGCGCCCGTTTACTCAGGCAACGTGATCATTTGGGTGATGCGACTATCCAAGTGATCTCGGTCTGCAATGATGCAGTCGACATCGAGGTCGTGACCCAGGACGTCTGGTCGTTTACGCCAGAGGTTTCCTTTAATCGTTTTGGTGGTCAGGACCTCTATACCATTGGCATGAGGGACACCAATCTCTTCGGAACGGGCAGCGAATGGTCTATCGCCATCAGGGAAGATTTCAATCGGCGATCCGTCAGGACTGTGGTTGAAGACGAGAACTGGCAAGGGTCCCGCGTCGCCGTCAGTTTACTGTATGACGACAATGACGATGGTCGACACGCCTTCACCCGCATTCAGCAACCATTCTATGCCGTCAACACTCGTTCGGCGTGGCTCGTAAGCCAAGACAATCTCCATCGGGAAACCGGTCAGTACGCAGGTGGGACTAAGAGAACAAGCATTCACGAGGACATTTACGAAACGCGGTTGTGGTACGGACGCACGATCGGAGAACGGCAGCGAGATCACATTGTTCGATGGAAGGCAGGATGGGTGTATCGTAACGAATCATTCGCCACCAAGACGGATCTGCCCGCTCCAACCCCACTACCCAACGACCAGGTGCTCTCCTATCCATGGATCAGTCTTGAAGGGCTGGCAGACAGGTTTGCGGTCATAACCAATCTGAACCAAATCCAGAGGACTGAAGACATTTACGTCGGACAGAGCTGGCGAGTTCGAATCGGGCATTCACATCCTTCACTGGGAGCAACTCGACAACACTGGGTCGTAGACCTGAGCATTGGACAAACTTTGCACCACTCTGCCCTAACGCTACTGCAACACCAGGCTTCGGTGTTCGGTAAAGTCACAACCGACGGTCACGGTGAAGATGTCCTACTGCGTTACCGGGTCCGTCTCCACCAACGCCAACATAGAAACAGATCGTGGTTGCTCGCAGCCCAGTTCGACTGGTCCGATGGATTACGTCCGCACAGACAGTTCAGTCTGGGTGGTCTGAATGGTGCCCGGGGGTTCAGTAATCGTTTCCAGACGGGTACGCGCCGTTGGCAGATCACCGCGGAGCATCGGTGGTTTACCAACATTCACCTTCTGAACCTAGTTCGCGTAGGATATGCCGCTTTTCTGGATGCAGGTCATGCATGGCGATCACCACTTTCGGGCAACCCAGACGGGACTTTGGCCAATGTTGGTGTTGGATTACGACTGGCTTCGAGTAAGTCTGATGTGGGTAAGGTTGCCCATATTGATCTGGCATTTCCAATGACCCACCAGAACGAACCCGGTGTGCAGGACCTCGAGCTGACTGCCACAATCAAAAACAGTTTCTGAGGACGAACGACAGCAGCATGACACAGGCACTCGACGGTATCCGTATCCTGGACTTCACGCAGGTCCTTGCTGGGCCCTATGCAGTAATGCAAATGGCGTTACTAGGTGCGGAGGTGATCAAGATTGAACATCCCAAAGGCGACCAGTCACGTACGCTGATCACGACCAGTCAGGACAACATGGCACCCGCCTTCCTCACCTGTAACCTCAACAAACGAAGTATCACGCTCGATCTGAAATCGGGTGGTGCGCCGACGATTATCACCCGGCTCCTTCAAGACGCTGACGTGGTGGTCGAGAATTTCAAGGCAGGCACCATGGATGGACTGGGACTCGGGTATGCAACCCTGGCCGCGATTAAACCTGATCTCATTTATTGTTCGATCAGCGGTTACGGTCAATTCGGTCCCAGTGCGGGCGCGGCTGCGTATGACGGTGCGCTGCAGGCAGCATCCGGAATGATGTCAATGACCGGCAGCGAAGCAAGCGGTCCGACACGTACGGGGTTTATGCCAGTAGATATGGCGACAGCATTACAAGCGACTGCCGCCATAACCGGCGCGTTGTTGAGAAAGGAACGCACGGGAGAGGGGCAATATCTGGACGTCTCCATGCTGGATACCTCGATGGTGCTGCAGGCACTTCAGGTTGCCAACTATTTGAATGAGGGGACGATACCAGCATTGCTGGGAAATAGTTCACCAACACGTCAGCCGACAGCCGACGCATTCCAAACGCAGGACGGCCATCTTCAGATCACGGTCATCCAACAGGACCAGACGGAACGACTGTTTGACGTCCTGGGACTTAGCCATCTGCTGAACGATGATCGCTACGCGACCGAAGCCGCAAGAATCAAAAACTTCGATGCATGTCAGACAGCAATGCAATCCGTACTGACAAAAGAAACGACGGATACGTGGCTGACGGCTATGCAGGCTGCGAGGGTCCCGGTAGCGGCAATCCGTTCCCTGGCAGATGCTCTGGATGATCCTCAACTGACCCATCGTCGGGTCCTGACCAGAACCAACGAGGACGATCTAGCAACTCGTGACCAGAAAGCGGTCGTCACTGCAGGCTATCTCGCGAACCAAGACGGTCCAACGATTCGCTCCCAACCACCTCAATTGGGAGAACATACCGATGAGATTCTATCTGAAGCCGGTTTCGATCACTCACAGATCGATTACTGGCGAAACGAAGGGGTGATCTAAAGTCTACACAATTCAATGCCTTTCCTGATGCCGCAGAGATTGGTTTCTGGATGGAAGGCACCACGCAAACCAGTAAAGGCTAGTCGCAGGAGCCGGTCCAGCATTATCACTGACCGTGGCCATCTGGCTGTGCTCCTCGCAGTGATTTAGATGACCTGTTCTCCAAGATGATCGGTAAACAACCGCATACCTTGCAACATCATCACTGGATATGGGTAGAAAAGTGATGCACCGTTACCACGTGCCAAGCACTTAACCTTTCGGATATCGCACGCGTGATCGATGACCGGATATTGTGGAGACACTGTCCTGACGATGGGCTGCCATAACCGCGCATATAATAGCCGCGCCTTGGCCTGGGTTTTAAAGATAATTAAAAGTCCACGGATAGGCGTCAAGGCCGGGCAATGTGAGGCTAATTAGATTGAAAACTGACGCTTGAGCCAACTTCTTCAAACCACATAGCCACGGCTTTTGTAACCAGACCGCTCTTAGAGCGTCATTGGGCTGGTCTCACCATCAACTTCCAGATACGGCTGCATTTTACTGAATGCCTTCTTCTCCAACTGCCGAATGCGCTCCATGGAAACGTTGTATTTTGCAGCCAATTCTTTAAGACCTGTTTTGGGCTCTACAAGCCAACGTGACTCGACAATGTCTCGCGACCGCTCATCAAGCGTGGCCAAAGCCCCCTGCAGTCCTTGCGATTGAAGGTCTGTGACTTCGTCATCCGCGGAAACCCATGCCGGATCCCCTTCCTCGCCCGAGGATAGGTACGCGGCGGGAGCCGCAAATTCATCGTCCTCTGCGTCGGGTTCATCAAAACTTTCGTCAATACCAGACATTCTGGATTCCATCTCCAGCACGTCCTTGGGCTGAACGCCCAGCGACTCTGCAACCGCATCAACTTCTTGCTGGTTGAACCAGCCCAAACGCTGCTTATTCTTTCTGAGATTGAAAAACAACTTCCGCTGCGCTTTGGTAGTCGCAACTTTGACGATCTTCCAGTTCTTCAGGATGTACTCGTGGATCTCAGCTTTGATCCAATGTACAGCAAACGAAATGAGGCGTACTTCATGATCCAGAGAAAATTTCTTCACAGATTTCATAAGACCGACATTGCCTTGCTGGATAAGATCCTCCACCGGCAGCCCGTACCCAGAGAATCCTCGTGCGATGAAGACCACGTATCTAAGATGAGACATCACAATCTGTCTGACCGCATCCAGGTCTTCGTCCTGCTGATATCGCTCGAATAGCGCAATCTCCTGCTCCCGTGTCAGGGCGGGGATGCGCCCGACGGCCTGAATGTAGCTGCCAAGGCTATTACTGCTCAAAGCCGGCAGTGCAATGGCCTGTGCAGGAAGCGTCGTCATAGTCTTAACTCCTTGTTTTGACTCTTATTAGAGTGCGAATCCTCTTTAATGTTCAGAAATTGGGGTTGGTCTTTTTTTTTCAACCCTTCATGTTCCACAACAGTCAGGGTAATACGCCACATCCAAGGCATCGGACCATCAACCAGTCATTTTATTACGCACAGCTCAGGGAAAGATGGTGCACTAACGAAAGGAGCAGCACATGGTCAGGACAGATGTTACTGGGGAAGCCAGCATTGAGGATGGTGGGTTTTTAGAGACACAATAAGGCGGATTACAGCTTGATAGTGGGAGTATAGGCGCCTCGCTACGCCCCATTAGACCCTTTAGGAGCGAATGGTAATTAGGTCACAATGTAAGCAGCGATAATCAGTATTACCGTAAGGACGGCAAATCCGGCCATCATCCAGCCAAGACTTCGAACGGTTTGTTGATCATCGCCTTCAAAAATCGCCACGTTTCGCTCCAACGTTCACATGCCGCTAATTTAATGATTTCGGTCTGACGGTCAATGCCAATATCCAACACATTTACCAGAGCACCCCCTGCCTGGAATAGTCTGAATACCGCACCGGAAATATCAGAGTTTGAATGATACAGGCTGGCACTCACGGAACGCCTTTAGAGCAGTGACCTGCTTGCTCTTCGCGTTGCCAGCCCTGTTGTATTGAGTTCAGTCGCACCATCGATCAGTGCCGTCGTGACAAAGATCAGGCGAATGGGCATGTTGTTCTATCTCAGAAAGATAGTTCAGAGAGGCGGTACATCGTGTTTCATATCATGATCGCGGCCAGCCTACGTTGGTATGACGCCGAAAAACAAATCCCTACTCGTTATGGCCTGATGGCGTTCGACTTCGGTGTAAAGACCTTTGGATTGACCGAGGCTGGCGAAGAACACCGAGCATCGGTACACCTGATTGAGGAAGCAGGCGCGCATCAGTCCCATCCATCACGCCAAATACCTTAGGGACGAAGACTGGCAGCAGCTCTATATCGCCTGTAAAGATCGTCTCGAGTTCTTCACTCCTTTCCTGAACGAATATCGGCGCAGAAAATGCCCCCAGAAAATCGTAGCGTATGTACAGTAAATGACGGTCCACAGAAAGTGTGGAAAACCGTGCTCTGAATGTGTTCATCCGGTAAACAGATTCCGCTAGGGTGGTGAAGAAGGAGTGACATTTTGAAAATAAACGACGTTGACTGGTCCAACTGGACACCAGAGCAAACGGCCACCCTGATGTTTGTTATCGAAGACAACCGTGTGCTATTGATTCGCAAAAAGCGCGGCCTTGGTGCTGGAAAAATCAACGGACCCGGAGGCCGGTTGGAAGAGGGCGAGACCCCCTATGCCTGTGCCATTCGTGAAACCCAGGAAGAAGTGTGTATCACGCCAGGATCTGTCGAAGCACATGGTGAACTGCGGTTCCATGCCGAGGATATGCCCACCATCCACGTTTATGTCTTTGTTGCCCATGGATTTGAGGGAACGCCTGCCGAAACTGATGAGGCAATTCCTTTGTGGTTCGATTTCAATCAGATTCCGTACGATGAAATGTGGGATGACGATCTGCTCTGGTTACCCGCCGTGTTAGCCGGTCAATCTGTACAGGGATGGTTCAGTTTCCGGGACGAGACTTTGCTCGACTATAGGCTCGATTTGACATAAACACGACATAACGACGCGGAAAACAATCAGCCATTTCACTGAGATCCTTTCATCCAGCGTTGCGCTGGTGATAGCTCACCGACAAAGCAGACAGTTATTTGGCAGACTGTTAGCATAGTGGCACAGGTAGGATGGGCTCTTCGAAGAAGATCTGTAAACCATTGTTTTTACCATTTTTTCAGTAACCAGGGAGGTGCCATGAGTCTCATCATTCGCCAGTATCCATGTCGCAGTGACAACTATGGATACCTCCTTCACGATCCTGAAAGTGGTGACACAGCCTGCGTTGATACACCCGGCGTAAAGGAAACCAACGATATTCTCGACGTAGAAGGCTGGCGGCTGACACACATCTTCAATACCCATTGGCACGATGATCATGCAGGAGGCAATCTGGCGTTAAAAGAGAAGTGGAGTTGTAAGATTGTCGGCTCGGCGATCGACCCTGAACGTATCCCAGGCCTCGATGTTGAGGTCGGCGATGGCGATAAATACACGTTCGCTGGACGCACGGTACAGGTCTTCGATGTATCCGGACATACAAACGGGCACATCTCATTCTATTTTGGCGGTGATGATGCGTTGTTTTGCGGTGACGCGCTATTCGCATTGGGTTGCGGACGACTCTTCGAGGGCACCCCTTCCCAGATGTGGACCAGTCTCCAGAAACTGATGGCGTTGCCGGACAACACGCGGATCTACTGCGCCCACGAGTACACACAAGCTAACGCCGCATTCGCACTCACGGTAGAACCAGATAATGAAGCTCTGCAGGCTCGCGCTCGTGAAATCGACGCTCTCCGAGCACAACAAAAGCCAACCGTTCCGAGCACCATCGGGGAAGAAAAAGCGACGAATCCGTTCCTTCGTCCAATGAGTCAGGAACTCCAAATGGCCATCGATAAGGTGGATGCTCCTCTGGATGAAGTTTTTGCAGAGACTCGACGTCGCAAAGACAACTTCTGAGATAAGACAATGAGTCTCACCAGGCGTATTGGCATCCCCATTGTCAAAGGCATCGTGTGGACTCTACGACGTGTGGATCACTATTTCCTAGGATCCAGTGCTCTTCGCTCCGATGCCGATTTCCGCCGGGATCCCTACCCCAGCTTCGAAGCCATTCGACACGCCCCAATTGTGCGCAGTCTCGCGAACAGGGGTTGGATCATTCTCGGTTACGAAGCAGTGCAGGAAGCCCTTCGGGACACAAACCTCAGCAACGACCTGAACAACAATCCGTTCTATCTGAGAGTAGCTCGCGCTGCGAGTGGGGGACGACCGATTCCCTTCGTAGATAATCCACCACTACTAAATCTAGACCCGCCTGCACATACACCGCTCCGCAGAGCCATCAGTCGAAGGCTGACGCGTGGCTTTGTCGACGCGCTGACGCCGGAAATCGAGGACAGTGCACGAGCGTTAGTGAGCCGCATGGTCCCGCCCTGTGACCTCATCGAAACGCTAGCTGAACCGCTGCCAGTTCAGGTCATCGCCGATATTCTCGGGGTACATAACACTGATCAGTTGGCCCAGTGGTCACACCGAATGACCAATGCGCTGCGCATCGCGGAAGCTGATCAGGTTCAGGATGCGGCGGATGCCGAAGCGAGCATGCGTTGCTTTGTTGCGAAACAGCTACCCGATATGTTGAAAATCAACCCTGAGAGTCCGATTTCTCAACTGGCGCAGGACCCCGAGGTGCAGGAGCGTGATGTCATCTCAACCTGCGTGCTGCTGCTGACAGCCGGTCATGAAACTACAACACGGTTGATCGCCAATACGATCTACATCCTGCACGACCAGCGCTCGGTTCGAGAGGCTGTCGTTTCCGGGAATCTCTCGCTCGACAATCTCATCGATGAAGTCCTGCGTTTAGAACCTCCCGTACAGATGACACTTCGATTCGTGCGCCGCCGTACCACCATAGCGGGCCGGTCGCTTAAACCGGGGCAACTAGTCCTGATCAATTTCGCCGCGGCCAACCGAGACCCTGCGGTGTTTGACAACGCCGACCGGTTCGAACCTGGTAGGAATAGACCACATCTGTCTTTTGGTTATGGTATTCATCTCTGCCTCGGTGCGGCGCTTGCCAAACTAGAAGCCCGGATCGCCATCAAAGAATTGTTGGTTACGTATCCGGACTTCGAATTGCATGAACCCATCAGCTGGGGAAATAACCAGTTTTTTCGCGGTCCGGAAACGCTGACTATTCTGACCTGACGGTTCAGATCCCCGCCAGTTCCTTCATCGCGATATCCGTGGTGAAGAATACCTTTCCTTTCAGGTGGCGATAGAAGCGCGTATCACTCAATCGATCCATAACAGGACCTTTGACTTCCGAAAGGTGGAGCGTGACACCCGCCTCCTCCAGGTTCCCCGACAACGCCTCCAGCATGTCAAGACCGCTGGTATCAATGAAGTTGGTTGCGGTACAGATCATTAGCACATGACGAATGTCGGAGGACTCTGCGACGCGGTTCATCAGAAACGTTTCTATATAACGTGAATTAACGAAGTACAGACTTTCATCAATCCGCACTGCCAGCACGGATTTGTCAGTGGTGACCTCATGCCGCAAAACGTTGCGAAAATGTTCCGTGTTCTGCCAACGTCCCACTACCGCAATGTGCGGACGACTGCTGTTGCGAATCAGGAGCACAAAAGAAACCACAATACCGAGAAGAATGCCGGTCTCGACACCTGTCGCCAGAACTCCGACAAACGTGAACAGAAAGGTAATCGCATCCGTGGAGTTGAAACGAAAAATGCGTTTGATGGCTTTCAGATCAATCAGTTGAATGGCCGAGACCACAACAATCGCAGACAACACACCTTTGGGCAGGTAGTAGAAAAATGCGCCGAATAGTACGAGTGTCAAGATCACCAGGACAGCGGTCACAAGCGAGGCCAGCGGCGTCTGTGCACCCGCACCGTCATTAACCACCGTCCGTGCAAAGCTTCCGGCAACAGGGAATCCACCCATGACTGACGCACAGGAGTTAGCGAATCCAAGACCAACGAGTTCCTGATTCGGATCGATCTTCTCCCGCCGTCGAGAGGCCATGGCGGTAGCGATGGACGTACTCTCAAGAAAGACCACCATTGCGATCAGCAACGCGGAAGGCAGGAGCACCTGCACACGTTCGACATCGGGTGAAACCAGAATCGGAAGCGGAAGGTTCAGTGGCAACTCTCCGACCACGGCAATCTGGTGCGTCTGATCTATGCCTGTGGTGACAATCAACAGGATACCAAGGGTGACCACCAGCATCGGAGAGGCCTTAGCGATATTGTCAGCGAACACAGCGGACACGCCAAATGTTAACAGGAGCGGGCATAGCTGGTAACGACACCAGATCAAGAGTCCCATCGCGGTCAGAGCGATCACGACGGCCGTAGTGTTGATTGCTATTGACATCAGATGATCCACCATCGCCGCAATACCGATCTCCGATGGACTAGCGATTCCAAGTACGGCAGGCAGTTGGTTAATAACGATCAGAATCGCTGCAGCACTAATAAATGCGGTAACCACCGCGTGGCTCAAGAAGCTCACAATCGCGCCAAAATTAATGGCACGCAGGAATAGCAGCACGATACCGGTCATCATGGCCAGTTCCATAGCAACCAGGACATAAGCGTCGCTATAGGGTTCTGCAAATTGTGATGCACTCTGAAGTGTCATCATGGCAATCACCGCTGTCGGTCCGACAGCAAGCGAACGACTGGTCCCAAAACAGGTGTAGCAGAGTAATGCCGCGATTGCTGCAAAGAGCCCCATCTGGGGTGGCAACCCCGCCAGGAAAGCATATGCGATGACCTGCGGGACCGTGATGAATAAAACCACAATGCCTGCAATCAGGTCGGCTTTACCCTGCGCGCGATCATAGCGTTCCAGCCAACCAACAATCGGGAGGTGTCTCCGCAAAGCACGATGGCGTAGCGGACGCTTGGATTGAGTCTTGTTGTGTTGGATTGGATCAGGTGTCGTCATTCGTTGAGAATATACACCAGGGTTTGTTGTTCCGACGAACACGGTGCGTAATGAAACTACGCCTGTCAGCTTCTGCAGAGTTTCCACGATGCAGTAAACACCCACGTTGAGATGCTCACGTCGCTACGCGACTCAGCATGACAGACTGTCAATCCGGCAACCCGAGCACTCTTTTGGCGACAATATTCATCTGGATCTCATTGGTACCGCCATAGATGGTGACTGCGCGACTCGAAAGGAAACCACGCGTCGCGTCCAGTTCGGCACGATTAAAACCATCCCCTTCCCAGCCATAGCCACTGGAACCCATCAGAGATGTCCGAAAATCAGCTGTATCACGTCCCATCGTTGCACCGTAGAACTTGAAGATGGACGTTGCTTCACCCATGGTTTTGCCAGAGGTGTTTTCTTCCTTGGCCCTCTGTTGAGTCAGTTGGAAGGACCGACTGTTCATTGCAAACTGAATCACCTTGTCTCGGGCCGCAGGTTCAGCAATGCGTCCAGCATCATCGGTCCCGACATAGTGCTTTGCGGTTTCTGCAAGCATATTGCGGGGTCTTGCCGGTGTTGTCGCTGAACGCCGGGGGCGTGCGCTACCGGTGACACCGCCTTGACCTGAACGTTCATGTTGCAATAGCCGTTTGCCAACCGTCCAGCCACGATTAAGCTGACCCACAAGATCGTCTTTCTGTCCGATCGCGTTATCAAAAAAAGTTTCACAAAAAGGTGATGAACCCGAGATCAAACGAATGGGTTTCACAGTGACCCCTGGCTGATTCATGTCAATCAGGATAAAGCTGATACCATCATGTTTCGGGGCATCGGGATCCGTTCGGACCAACGTGAATATCCAGTCCGCAAACTGAGCGCCTGAGGTCCAGATTTTCTGCCCGTTGATCTCGTAGACGTCGCCTTTGTCCTCGGCGCGGGTTCGCAGTCCTGCGAGATCTGAGCCTGCACCCGGTTCTGAATATCCCTGACACCAAGCAACCTCGCCGAGAGCGATCTTCGGAATGTGCCGCATCTTCTGCTCTTCAGTACCGTACTCGAGCAATGTGGGACCGAGCATCGATGTCCCCATGCCACCCATGGGTGTTCGTGCCTTGATGGCAACCAGTTCCTCTCCGAGGACAGTCGCTTCTTCGGCATTCAATCCACCCCCACCGTATTCAGATGGCCACATCGGGATAGACCATCCTTTTCCTCCGAAGGCGTTTCGCCAGGTGAGTAATTCCTCATTCTCGATGGGCCGTTTGCTGCCAATAGTAATCGGATCACCAGGACCTCTCGCAGCGTCCGGACAATTTTCGGCCAGCCAGTTACGCACCTCCTCCCGGAATGTCGCAAGACTCATCGGCATACCCCTCTTTCTGTATTCATGCAGAACTGTATTCACGCAGAATACCGATGCGAAGCCGCGGATCGCAAGTGTCAGACTTGCAACAGTTCCGCTGGACACGTACTGTGCGCTCATTCTCGCAGAGACAGAACGCCTAAAGGAGAAAGCATGGCCGACAGAACATTCGAGAACGTAGAAGTCGATCGAGTGGGTACCGACGGGCGCGTGGGACGCGTCACCCTGAACCGTCCGGAAAAAATGAACGCATTGTCCCAGGAACTCATGTACGACCTCTGGGAAGCTCTCCACGATCTTGAAGCCGATCATTCTGTACGCGTGATCATCGTTCGTGGCTCTGGCCGCACGTTCAGCGCAGGTTACGATTTAACGCCCGCTCGGGGCGGTGCCGACGCCGTCGTCAGACATCACAAACAGGTCGACGACAAGGGTCGACGCCTGGTCATGGGTATCCGTACGGGGATGCAACAGATTACTGATATCCATATGTATTTCTGGAACATGGCCAAAGTGACCATCGCTCAAGTACACGGCTACGCGATTGCTGGTGGTTGTGAGCTTGCCATGATGGCTGACCTTGTGACTGCCGCAGACGATGCACAATTTGGCCATCCGGGTCTTCGGGGTCTGGGGACCAGCCGAACCGGTGTTATCTGGCCCCTCGTGATCGGCATGCGAAAAGCAAAGGAACTCTACTACACCGGCGAGAACATCACTGGTACTGAGGCTGAAGAGTGCGAAATGATCAACTACGCCTGGCCGATGGATCAATTGGAAGACCGTACCATCGCCTTTGCAGACCGCATCGCCAACATGTCGGCGGACCATCTGGCAATCCTCAAGGTCAATGCGAACCGCTTTTATGAAAACATGGGTATCTACTCATCGGTCCGTAGCAGCACGGATCTGGACGCTGCCGGTCAGATGACAGAATACTCGATGCAATGGCAGGACAAGATGCGGGAAGAAGGCCTGAAAGGTGCACTCTCGTGGCGTGACGGACCCTTCAAGGGCACCGACACCTATAAGAATTGAAAACGTCCCCAACGGCGCCTTTGTCCTCCTGACTAGCATAGGGAGTACACATCTCCTACTCTCAGCGTCGGCTGGACTGTCGAATCTACACGTATCGTTGCGTTGACAGCAGCTCACGTCAAGGCGCCATAGCGTGACGGGCTTACCCGTCATTCCGACGTACGCAGTGAGAAACGAACCTACGGCCGTCAGCTTCTGTGGAGTTTTAGAAAGGCAATGGCCACCTCTTGGAGGAGCTCACGCAGATTCGCGCGTGAATGAGCAGGATAGGCTAAGCCATCAATAGATCGCCCAAAGGTAAGCGAAGTACCCCACAAGGAAGCCCACGCCACTGAATCGCCCGATCGTTCCTTTCGCGAGCACAAAGATCCCCAGCAGGATCGAGACACCAAACATCACCCAGATGTCAAAGCGCATCAGACTGGCTTCGACTGGCACATCCACAAGTAGTGCCGTAAAACCAAGGATCGCGAGAATGTTGAACAGATTACTCCCGACGACATTGCCGATTGCCACGTCGGAGGATTTGTGAAGCGCGGCAATCACGGTTGTACTCAGTTCCGGTAACGAGGTCCCCAGTGCAATCAGGCTGAGACCAATCACGGTCTCTGAGACACCCCAGTCCATCGCCAGACCTACACCGCCTTCAACCACCAGGTCCGCACCCAAAGGCAATGCAACAATACCGCAAACAATGAATACGCCAATAGTTCGCGCGTCTGACGGAAGACCAAGCCCACGCTCAAGCTCTTCTTCTGCGTCATCGAGAGGCATCAATGCAGCTCCCCTCGTTGCTGCAATTAGGAATGTCATGAGAATTGTCAATAACAGAACACCTTCCCAGAACGTGATCGGTTGGAATGCAGCAAGGAATATCAGTAATAACGTCACACCGATCATAAACCCCGTCTGCTTTGCGAGCCCTTCTTGGTTACACACAATCGGGTGAATCAGCACTGGAACCCCTATGACGAGAAGTACATTCGCAATATTGCTACCGATCACGTTACCCATCGCGATACCTGGATGACCGGACAATGCAGAAAAAGAAGACACCATGAGCTCAGGGGCTGAGGTACCGAACGCTACAACGGTGAGCCCAACAACCATTGGAGAGATGTTAGATTCCTTTGCCAGGCCCAGTGCACCACGAACCAACAGGTCGCCACCCATCAGCAGATAGACGAAGCCACCAAACAGTTTGAGAAAGTCGACGAAATCAATCATTAGACGAGCAATCTGTATCGTCGGGATCGACGTGATCGGATGTACTCGCAGCCGATTTGGATTCCAAGTTATCTATTAGGTCATTCAAGGAACTGGCTAAGTAGGCAATTTCATCGTCACCCTTAGCCACCGCGCGGGCTGAAGTATCACCGGAACGAACACGCTCAACGACTAGGCGGAGTTCGTGGATCGGTCGTGCCAGATAGATGCCAATCAACGTCCCTCCGATAATGGCAAACGCAGACAGTGCAACACCTACATCGATAAGTGCGCCACGTAATGCTTCTAACCGCTCTGAGTCCTCATCTTTATCGACTTTTACGACGAGCCCCCAATCCAACTTGGAAATCAGTCTTGTCGCCGCCCAGGATGATTCACCGCGATAGTCGACAAAGGGTCTCTCGAGGAGGCCTTCTTCGCCGCGCATCAGCTGTTGTACGGGTAGAGACGCATCTGCGATAGCCATGGTCGTAGGCCCTGTTTCTCCAAGATGTCGAAGCGAGTTCAGGACCGTAACCACGTCGGGCCCCGTACGGGCGACAACATAAGCTTCACCACCATAACCCAACCCGGTGTAGTCGCCTGCCACTGTGGACACATCATCAATGGCAAAAACGACTTCCATGACACCCATCGGGACCGTATCTCGAAAGAAAGTGGTCGCAAAGGCAACTCGCACGCGTCCATTTTCGGAAATTTGCGTCCCTAGATATCCAACCTCGCCTTCCGGGACAGTCGTCAGTGGTAGATCAAGGGAGGCACGCCCAAACGAAGTGACTTCCTCGCCGTTTAACGAGAAGACGGAAATTCGGTCGACTGCTTCGAGGACTGCGGCGGCGTCAGCGATCAGGTCGTTGACAAGGACAAGATTGTTCGGTGTGGGATCCGCCATATATCGTCGAACAGCATCGGCAAACTCCTTTTGGCTGCTGATAAACCGAACCTTGTCTCGCCACCCATCTTGAACCTTGACGATGTCATTGCGCTTGCTTTCGGCGAGGGCTTCTAATTGACGGTGGGAAATTTCAGCAAGTAACCGGGCTGACTCCTGGTAGGCGAAGATACCGAGCATCGTCATGCTGATCAGAGAGAAAATCACCAGCGCAAAGGCAAGCTTTGTACGAATATCCAATGTGGGGCGGCGCCGGCGTCAGGAACAGGTCACAAGCATGCCAATCTGCTCGCGACCACGCAACCAGACGGACACTTGCTTGTATTCACAAAACGCCTTCCAGTTTTAATGGTTCCCCGGCGTACAACCGAAGCTAAAGCTCGGTACAGATATGACCACCATCAATGAAGATGGTTGATCCTGTCATGAAGCTTGAACTGTCGGAGGCAAGTAAAAGAAACGGCCCATCCAGAACTTCAAACTCACTATATCGACACATCGGGATACCTTTCATGAACTCATCAGCGTGATCACCCAGTAGCAGTCGACTGACATCGGTGAGGATCTATCCCGGGGCCAAAGCGTTCACGCGAATACCATATCGAACACCTTCTAGGGCCATGATTTCCGTCAGCTTGACCAATGCTGCTTTGGATACGGCGTAAGGGAACTGGCCTTTGATGGTCCTGTACGCTGTGATTGACGCGATATTAATGATATTGCCATGCTGCTGTTCCGCGCTACGTTGCAACAGTTCGGTGTAAATATTGGATAGGCGCCAGGCTGGTTTCAGATTGGTATCAAGCATGTAGTCCCAATCGGCTTCGGAGATCATGGTGCAGGTCTTGGCACCGGCCAGTACTCCAGCGTTATTGATGAGAACGTCAATCCGCACAAAGTAAGACGCGGCCGTCTCAAGAAATGACTCGCAACTCTCGGCGTCATTCACATCCAGCGTGGCTGCAATTGCCACATTGTCTTTCGATTGCGGTGAGGTGACCCGATCATTGAGATGTTCTAAATGTCTTGCACCCAGAACTACTCTAGCGCCCGCACCATGTAATACACGCGCAAAGTGGTGACCAAAATCCGACGATGCGCCCGTGATTACCACCGTCTAGCCACGCATGGAAAATCGTTCTTCCAACTCTGTCTCCTAAAACTATTACCCTAGGAATTGCACAGTCTAGCAGGCTTGGTACGCCTACTCTCACTCACACATTTTTCTTATTTTTGCCTTTCCGCAGGTACCGTCGCGTGTCACGTTGGACTTATTTTGTTAACAATGTCATTTATCACTGACAATAAGGTCGACGAGCACCTATGGTTGAACATCCTCCACCCCCTCCCGCCGCCTTGACGACCGCCTCTTCCGGTCGCGAAGCGGATCTTGCGCGAATGAAGTTACTCGCGACGGTCTTGCTACTGTTTGTGGCTGCTGCCTTTGTTGCAATGCGTGTCATCCTCGCCACTAATCCCGACGCACCCTGGCGGGTCACCATCGGTTACCTCGAAGCGATGTGCGAAGCGGCGATGATTGGTGCGCTGGCGGATTGGTTTGCGGTCACGGCATTGTTTCGACATCCAATGGGGATACCCATTCCGCATACGGCCATCATTCCAGCAAGGAAAGACAGTATCGCGAGCCAATTTGGGACCTTTGTGCAGGAGAACTTCCTGTCGAACGATCTCATATCCGCACGCCTAAGTGGCATGCAGTTATCAAAGCGGGGAGCAGCCTGGATACAAAAGGAGGCCAACGCCGGTAGTATTGCTAAGCAAGTCGTAGACAGTTTGGCGGGTGCCGTGCAGGTCATCAACGATGACGACATCCAGCGCATGTTGGAACGGAGCGTCAAAGATCGTGTGATGAGAACCAACTTCTCGCCCATCCTGTCTGACTTTCTGACCTTCATAACGTCCGGTCGTCGTCAGCAGATGTTGTTTGAAGCCGGGGTGCGCGCTGGTTTGCATCTGCTGGATGACTCCGAAGAGGGTATACGAGAGACGGTGAAACAGGAGACGCCATGGTGGTTCCCCGACACCCTCGATAGTGCGATCTACAGACGAATCGTCATGGGCGTATCAAAAAGCCTGTATGCCATGAAGGACGACAACTACCATCCATTGCGGGTGCGTCTCGTCGGGATGTTGAATGATTTCATCGTCGATCTGCAAAAGTCTAAAGATTTCCATGCGCAGGAAGAGCAATTGAAGAAGGCACTGCTTGATCAACCAGCGTTACGGGAGTTTGTGGTGACACTGTGGGCTGATATTCGTGACGCAATCACGGCACAGGGTGAATCTGACAACTCTTCGCTGGTGGAGATGTTGACCCGATCCATCGTGAAGCTGGGCCAGACCATCGACGAAGATCCGGAACTGGCACAAAAGTTTGACGGCTGGTGCGAGGACAGTGCGAGGTACATTATCAGCAACTACGGACACGAGTTTGCATCACTGATCGAATCCACCATAAACAATTGGGATACCGAGGCAACATCACGCCGCATCGAACTCCAGATCGGACGCGACCTTCAGTTCATTCGAATCAACGGGACGGTTGTCGGTGGACTCTTTGGCCTTGTCATCCACGGTATCCTGCACGCGATCGAGCTCGCCGCATGAATGCACTAGCCCTCGATCTTGAACTCGATCTGACCGAAGTCACCAAAATCACCCACGTAATGACCAGGTAGAGCCGGCTGTGGTTGACCGAGTGATCCAGTCATTAGGATCTGACCAGGTGTCAGTGTATAACCTTCTGAGAGCGATTTGTTGATCAGCCAACAGACAGCGAACATCTGACTGCCCATCGCATCGGCTCCATTACCTTCGGAGATCTGCTCACCATCGCGATGCAACCTCACCGGAAAATCGTCAAGGGATCCGGGACGATCCGTCGCAGTCCCAGCAATGTATCCCGCCGCTGCACTATTTCCGGATACTAGATCCATTGCCGTCATCCTTCCACCAGATGCAAATCCGGGGTCCGCCAGCTCAATCATTGGCATGACCTGGTCGATGTGGTCCCAGACAGAGTCCTCAGTGACCGGTGCAGTAACTGTTTGACCGATCCGATAGCCAATCTCCGTCTCCACGACCGCGCGATGAAACTCGTGGTTTGCAATGATCGCACCGGGATGTCGCGCTCCCCCGGCAAGAAGCACCCCAAAGACTGGTTCTTCAGCACCCACATTGGCTTGTGCTGCCGGATTGCTGAGCGCGGCTTTGAAGCCTCCTTTCTGATCCACAGACATCAGTTGCTCAACTAGCTGTTTTTGAATCGCGTAGGCATCGGCGAGGCTCAGTTCGCCTTCTGCCGATAGCAGTGGCTTGTGTTCATGCGCTTTCAGAGCCGCAAACATCCGTTCAGCAGCAGCGTCGATATCTATCATCGTTCACTCTCTTAATCAGTCACTGGTCTGGCAGAAGCGGGATGATGCACCGAACAAAGAGGCCCGGCAAGGGACCGAGACTGGGCACTGGTCCATCCGCAATCGCAGAAAATTACTTTGGGTCAGCGTTCTACATGATAAAATTAAAGCAACTTTCGGAGAGCCAACTGATGCAGATACCCTCCTGGCCATTTCTACCGAATCCGTCACCGACTCGACTGTCCCACGCGAAGGATTGTTACCTTTATCTCGAGGATGGCAGCAAGGTACTGGATGCCGCCGGTGGTGCCATCGTGACCAACATTGGTCATGGTCGTCAGCGGGTCGCAGCGGCCATCGCCACCGCCTCCGCTAACACGAGCTACACCGTGCCAACGTTCATGACGCCGGAACGCGAGAGAATGCTGACGGAGTTAAACGCCCATTGGATGCCTGAGCATCTGTCACATGTTCATATCACCTGTAGTGGTTCTGAAGGCAATGAAGCGGCGATAAAAATGGCCGTGCTCTACCATGCGGCCAACGGCCATCCAGAACGAAACGTTATTCTGGCGAGGGATGTGTCATACCATGGAACGACACTGACAACGGCGGCTGTCTCCGGTCACCCGAGTCGTCAAAAAGGGCTCACAGGTTACCTCCCGGAATGCCCAAAGATCAAAACACCCTATCCCCTGCGTTGTCCTGTTGGGAGCGATCCGGACACCGTTACTGACTACTACCTTGATGATCTCCGTCAAACAATCGCTGACATTGGCGCAGACAGGATTGCGGCACTTATTGCTGAACCTATCAACGGTTCCAGTGGTGGCGCCATTGAACCACCTGAAGGGTATTGGCCCCGCGCAGAGGCGATTTTGAAGGAGCACGGTATTCTGCTCATCATGGATGAGGTGATGACTGGCTTCGGCAGACTAGGTCATCGTTTTGGTGCAGAACGTTATAACCTCACACCTGACCTATTGGTCTCAGGCAAGGGACTGGCGGGAGGCTACGCGGCCATCACCGGGGTCTTTGGCACCCAAGCCATCTCAGAAGCAATCTCAGACGCTGGCTTTGGTCTTATGTTCCATACCTTCAGCGCCTTGCCGCAATCCTGTGCCGCAGCCACAGAAGTCCTGCAGATCCTTCGTGAAGAAGCTTTGATTGAGCGTTGTGCAGAAACCGGAGAGCAGTTGCTTCAGATGCTCAAAGATCGCCTTGGGCAACATCCGCGCGTCGCGGAAATACGTGGCCAGGGGTTGCTGATCGCATTGGAAGTCGTCGAGGATCGGGAAACATTGACCCCCTATCTTGAGTCAGAACGGATCGCAGAAAAACTTGTCGCTCACGCAATGGATCATGGTGTTTTCTTTTATCCAGGTGGCACAGGCGTGGTACGAGATATTGTGACGATCGGCGCACCCTACATAATGGTTGACGAAGATCTTGATCTGATCGTTGACACGCTGGACGGTGCGCTTGCGACACTCAACTAAGCTTGCGTCTGGGCATCGCACCTAACATTTTTATAATGTTGCGTTTGTCTCAGACAGGTGCGGTTTCATTGGTGGCACCTGACAACAAGTGTCTTATCATCGGGAGATGTTCCCGCCCCAGGTAACGCTCACCTTCAATCAACCAGCCAGGCGATTTAAAGATACCTTGCTCTATTTGATCAGTTGCCACCGAGTCGGGAACCGATGGTGGATCTTCTGAGGTACCGGACACGGCACGGAGCCAATCCCTGTCTTCAATATCAAGCCCATCTCGAAAAATGCCGTCCATCACTGACTTGATCAACATTTGGGCGGCATCACTCCCAGAATGCATCGATACATGATGCAGCCACGCGTGCGCCAACTCACCATCACGTGGCCTATCCGCGATATCTGGGGTCACCCCTGCCAACGTCAGCAGGCGGACATGTTCTGCTGCAGCAAACGCATCGCGTGCACGTTGTCGCCTTGCCTTATAGGCGGCAAGCGGATCGTGGGTTTCCTGCGCCGGCTTCCGGCCAGAGGCACTGCTCAACGACACCATCAAAGGGAGATACGTCACCTCCGACAGTGCTGACAGCGCCAGGATCTGATCAAGTGCTACATAGGTCGCGAGATCAGTGAGATCGACGTAACAAAAGACCTCGCTCATCAGCTGACCGTCTCGGCGCCAGCAAGAAACTCTCGCCCAAACCCTTGCTGAGGCATTACCGTATCGTAGGCGATGTCAGGACATGCGCCCTTTTGTCCTGCTAAGTGCCATCGGATCAGGGGCAGGTGCTCGCGTCCAAAATAGATCTCATCATCGATCACAAAGGTAGGCACACCGAAATAGCCGCGATCAAGGATGTCATCCTGGAGTTGATCATGGTTTGAACGACCCTCACCGTTCAAATAGTCGGCGAATCCTGATTTGGGTGCGCCGGCGCGTTCCAGACACCCTTCGACGATCGAACGGTCCTCGATATCCAGCTCGCGACGCCAAAAGGGGTGAAACACAATGCGGTGGTAAGCGCGCACGACCTCGGGCTTCGACGTCGCTTTGCACCAGAGAAGTCCAATCGCCGCAATGGATGAATCCCAAATTTTTTGGGTACCTCGCAACGTCAGTCCCAACTGCCGCGCATATCGTCGGGTGTCATAATATGCATAGCGTACCGCCATCCATTGACGAGGTGAGCGGTTGTTCTCTATAACCTGGCCGCTATTATTGGTCCGTGCTGTCCCGAGATAACTGCCAAGGTTCAGCGTTAGTGGAAACCAGTCAATCTCTACATCGAACTGGAATTCAAGCTGCAACGTAGGGGCCATGGCCACAAAAGCATAAGGACTTTTGTAATCAATATAGACTTCAAGTCGCTTCATCGCGCCACCCTACACGACAAGGCTTACAGGTGGCCAGTGTCATCCGGCGCTTTATACAGTCAACAGGCCTGACGTCTCATGGATCCCGTTTCTCAGGGCCTGGTCGGTGGTCTCGCTTCACAGACAGTGAGCCGTTCGGAAGACTTAAGAACCGCGGCCATCATGGGGTGGCTTGCTGGCATGGCGCCAGACCTCGATGTCCTGATCGTCTCACCGAGTGATCCGTTGTTGTTCCTCGAACATCATCGGGGTTTTACTCACTCACTGTTATTCATTCCGGTCGGCGCCCTCCTGTGCGCAACGTGCTTTTATTGGCTAACGCGCCGACGTCATGCGTTTAAACAGATCTACCTCTGGTGCTTCATGGGTTATGGCATTCATGGATTGCTGGATGCCTGTACCACCTACGGAACACAGTTGTTCTGGCCACTCACCGACTGGCGGCTAGCCTTCAACAACATCTCGGTCGTGGATCCATTGCTCACTGTACCCGCCTTGATGCTGTTTGCCATTGCCTGGGTGCGCCGTTCTCGCAACACGATGTGGATCGCGGTTATCTGGATCGGTGCGTACCTGGCCATGGGTGTCGTGCAACGAGAGCGTGCCGAAGCCATTGGCTATGCGCTGGCGGCGCAGACGGGTGTAGCCCCCACAAGGCTGGAAGCCAAACCCGGCTTTGGAAACCTGCTGTTGTGGAAGATCATTTATGAGGCAGACGGTACGTTCTATGTCGCCGGTGCACGTCTCGGTTTTCATGCCTGGGTGATTCCGGGCGGTCAGATCAGAAAGCTTGATGTCACCCGTGACCTGCCGTTCCTCGAACTAACATCGACACACGCGGTTGATATCGAGCGTTTTCGTTGGTTTTCCAACGACTATCTTGCTGTCGACCCGAAAGACCCCCTCTATATAGTTGATATGCGTTACTCCATGCTCCCCAATGACATCAATGCTATGTGGGGCATCGATCTTGACCCGGAACGTCAGCAGGCGCATGTGGTCTATCGCACACGTCGAGCTTTCACGGACGAACAGTCACAACGGCTGATTCGCTGGCTGACTGGCGACATTGGTGACGATGGCTATACTGTCAGGGAAGTTGTGACACCTATACCGGCTGGGTCGAAAGGTGGTCCTCTGGTGCCCATCCCATGACTGCTCGCAATCGATCTGCGTAATTGGAACACGGAGTGATCGCACGATACTATTCCGATCGCGATGCAAAAGCCGTCGCCCAGATCTGGCTGGAGTCTGATCGGATCGAAGAAATGAGTACGGAATCAGGTACAGTAGGCGAATATCAAGAAGCCGCGGAAGACGTTCTGGTGCCGAGCATCGGAGATCAGGAAGCCTAGGACGCATCTCCGTTGGGAGTTCTAAAGGACACAGACAAATTACGACAAATCTTTACTAAACAACCCTTCAAAGGCGCGTGGCTCGTTGCTGGTTCGCGCCTCCCGGATACATTGAGCCAGCACCGGGATCCCTTCTGTGATCTCATCGTGACTTAAATGACCGAAAGCCAGTCTGACATAGGGGACATCCTGTCCCCGATAGTGGAACGAAGAACCGAGCAGGTAGTGAAAGCCACGTTCCTCTGCCAGTTTGAACAATCGCTTGCGATCAACATCCTCAGGCAGTCGTACCCAAATGAAAAGACCACCTACGGGTTTTGACCAAACACATACGTCATTCAGCTGTTCCTCAAGACCCGACAACGTGAGATCGCGCTTCACTTTCAAAGCCGCATTCGCTACTTCCGCATGCTGCCAGATACCATCTTTATAAAATTCCGCCACGATAGCCGCCGCCAGGTAGTTACCACCGGCATCGGCCCGACGCGCCAGTATCCGTGCCAGCATGGGTGGTTTCGCAAGGATGTATCCCAGCCTAAGTCCCGGTGCCAGGATCTTCGACAATGAACACAAATAGATATGGTTGGGGTCATCGTCCAGCGCATAGATTGAGGGTTCGACCGGTCCCTCATAGTGAACATCAGCGTAACAGTTGTCCTCAACGATCGGTATGTCGTATTGCCTCGCCAGTGCAATCATCTCCAGACGTCGCTCCCGTGGCATCACGAAACCGGTCGGGTTCTGGTAGGTGCTGATAGGATAGATAAACCTGGGGAGTCGTCCAGCCTTATCCAGGCGCTTCAACTCATCCTCCAGATGATCCATCCGCATCCCACCTTCATCGAGCTTGATACCCACCATCTCGTACTTGAGCGCACGGTAGGCGGATAATGTTCCTGGATAGCTGAACTCTTCGACAAGGACCGTATCACCATGATTCTCTTGCAGCATTTCTGCGGTCAGCGTCACCCCCTGCATGGAACCGTTGGTCAAAATAAGGTGATCCGGACTCACGGTGACGCCTTCACGTTCGGATTCACGTTTCGCCATCGCGACCCGCATTCCGTAGTGACCCATATCGCCAGGATAGTTGTTCAGCTCTCGGTTCTGCTCATCGAAGACACGCAACGTGGCCTCTTTTAAAGCGTCGACAGGAAACGTATCCGGATCAGATCGCCCACCGCCAAAATCGTATTTGAGTTCACTCACCGACCTCTCCCGGTTGTTTCGTTCCTTCGTTTGTCGTCAGTATCGACCAAACCCATCGGCTACTGGCCACTAGAAACATCCATAACACTGCCACGATCGCACCCTGATTCACAAGCAATGACGTCGTCACTGCCATCGGTTTTTTAAAGGGATCGGACTGGTAGGACAACAATGAATGGAGGTAAAGATGTGTCTCGGGTTCAAAGACGGTACACGCAGACACGGGTTCCCCCTGGTGTAGCTTCCGGCTCACGGCGACCTTTCATACGCAACTGAAAGGTCGTGTTATCAACGGCGCTGACGAGTTGTCAAAGGCGGCAACGGTGGGTGACGTTTACCATAAAACACTGCTGCTCGATGCTTAGATCACATTGAATGCTGCCGAGAACGCTGGGGATGGTAGACAATTATCGCAGCGGCGACGGCCGGTCGCACTGAGTCGCTACACCTACTGTTCGAGCGCTTCTATACTGACCGACACGACACATATTGGTCATGGATGTGTAAACGACCCGGGCCACCGTCTGAGTGACAGATTCGATCACGAGAACCTCCGTGCCCGGCTCAATGATGCATCATAAAAAACGTAATGCTGACGCAGATTAAGAGCCCTCTGTGGATTCAGAGCCCATCCACAAATGAGGCCAGCGCCTGGTTAGTCGCTTCCGGGGCCTCTTGCTGAACCCAGTGGCCAATGTCATCGATAATGGTGGCGCCACGGAAGTCATCACACCCAACATCAACGTTCTGATACAGATCCATGCCTGGAACAAAATTCCGGCAGATATCTTTCGATCCCGCAATGAAACACGCGGGCTGCTCGATCTGACGCCCTCTGATAGGTCCGGATTCCTCGGCATCAATCCCCTGCGCTCGATAACGATTGATGGGACCCCTTAGTCCACCAGCCTTGAAGGCATCAACATAGACCTGCAGATCTTTTTCACTCATCCAGGCAGGGAATGGTTGTGGATCGATCATTCCCGATAACAATCCTGCATCTGCGGGCTTGTCCTTGAGCCAGTCGTTCAAAGGGGCATCACCCGACAGCGAGAAGTAGATTTTGCGCAATGAGGAAGGCAGGTCAGCCTCGATTTCTGCCTCGGCGATACCTTCGTTTTGGAAATAGATTTGGTAGAAGAATTTGTCTCGATAAATGAATTTCATCTGCTCGACAAAAGCACCTTCTCCGATCGGAAAATAGGGAACACTGAAACCCGCCACCGCACGCACGTGCTCGGGGTGCCAAAGGGTTGTTTGCCAGACGATGGGGGCACCCCAGTCGTGACCGAACAGGATGACGGGGTCAGGGCTCAACGCCTTTGCGACAGCAGCTACGTCGCTGCATATATTTCGCATCGAGTAGGCCTCAATCGGATTTGGTTTTGTACTGCCGCCATAACCACGGACATCCAAGGCCGCGACGCGGAAACCTCTGTCCGCAAAATAGTCCATCTGATGACGCCAGGAGTACCAGAGTTCCGGCCACCCGTGGACGCACAAGATCACTGGGCCCGTGCCCTTCACCGCAACGTTGAGGCTGACATCACCATTGGCTACCTGAATAAAATCCATCGTTCCTTACGCCTCAACATAGGGTACGAGCGCTTCTCCGGCGATCGTGGCCCGATAGCCATGACGCCGCGCGGGAAAGTAATCCCACGAGGCCCTGTGCTGCACCACACGGTTATCCCAGAAAACAACCGTATTGGGTTGCCACTTTATGCGGATCTGAGCTTCAACCGTGTAAACCAACTGATCATAGAGCATCTTGAGCAACGCGTCGCTCTCAAGTTGTGAGAGCTCAACAATTCGCGCGGTGAAACCTGCGTTGACGAATAGCGATGGCCGGCCAGTGCGTGGATGGATTCGAACGACCGGGTGCACGGCGGCCGGGAGTTCGTCCATTCTCTTGGCACCGGAAACGTACAGATAGTGTCCCTTTGGGTCGTGACGGGCATGCAGCCCTAACAGAAGCGACTGGATCGGCTTGGAAAGTGATTCGAACACCTGCGTCATGTCCGCGAAAATCGTATCGCCGCCCGATGACGGAACCTCTTCCAGGCGCAACATGGACAAACCCGGAGGAACTTCCTCGCTGGAAACATCAGAGTGCCACTGGCTACCGGCTACGTACTTTGATTTCTCATCGGCATGAATGACGATGAGTTCGTCGGGGGCTTTACCGCGATTCATGGGCGTCTCAAACAACTTCCCTAGTCGGCGAGCGAAACCCACCTGTTCGTCCTGGGTCATCATCTGGTCCCGGACCACTAAGACGCCACATTCTGCAGCAAGCTGCTGAAGCGCTTCGATCCCGCTGTCGTCGAGATCAAGCAGGCGAATATCTGCGCTCAATTCCGCACCGAACTTTGGGGATACCGGAGTGAACGGTAGATCGGAGAAACCTTGCTGATTCATGACTGGCCTCTTCGTTGCTTATTTGGTCATGACTTCCTGCTTCACATACGCGTCGTTTTGGGTGCTGTTGTTGTTTTGCGAACACCTGCCTTCTTGGCTGAGGGTTTCCTCTTAAGTGCCTTGCGCGTGGCCGTATTCTTACCTGCGTTCTTCTTATTCGCCGTCTTGTCACCCACTGATTTCTTGCGGGTGGCTTTTGTGCTGGCCGCGTTTTTGGTCGCGGTCTTCTTAGTTGCGGCAGTTTTGCCCTTGCTGGTGGGCGATGCTTCATCGACCGCTGAGTGTGCAGCCAAGCGCACTGCCGTTTGCGCTTTTCTGGTCGCCGCCTGCTGCTTGTTCAGGGCGTCATGGGCAGCTGGATTCTCGAGAATTTTCGCGACTACCGCTTTGGTGGCACGAGACCAAACATCACGATTCTCGCGGACGTACAGGCTGGATTCGTGCATCGGTCCCAGTTCGTTGTTGACCTTAGGGATCACATAACGCGCCACCAGATCCCAGTTCTTCAGATTATTGGTTCGGGTGGCCCAGTCATGGACAAATCCCAACACGGTACCAAACCCGCCCGTGACTTCCGTCAGTTCAAGAATACGTTCTACCAGATCGTCAGCGGTACCGATCACAATAGCTGAGCCTTTACTAAACGCCATCGCATCAACGGCGTCGTCAGCAGTCTTGTAGATATTTCCTTTTCCGGCGGACAACGTCCCGACCGTGTACTCATTGTTCCAACGCATCAGCCCGTCGCGTGCTTCTTCGCGAGCCTTGTCGCGCGTCTCTGCAATATACCAGTTCAGCACCACACGCCAGTCAGCCCGGTCGACTTCGTTCCCATGTTTGGCAGCAGACTCCGTCGCATAACTCCACTGCAACGGCAACGCCGCGAGCCCGGCCGTCGACGTTGAGGCGACTGACAGCACACCTGTACCGTGTTTGCCTGCTAACGTCATACCCGATGGGCTTACGGATGACGCAACGGCAAACGGCAGGTGACTCTGTATAGGCAGCACCTGAAGTTTGGCGTCGCGCAGGGTGAACCAGTCACACTCGTAGGTGAAACGCTTGTCACCATTGAGCAGCCGACGGATCACGCCCATGGCTTCATCCTGCCGGTCCCGCAACAGCATCGGATCAATCCCCAGGGTATACGCATCAGACGGAAGTGCACCCGGTCCGGAACCAAAAATGGCGCGACCTCGGGATTGATGATCCAGTTGCACCATACGCTGGGCGACATGGAAGGGATGGTGATACGGCAACGAAACAACACCGGTACCCAACCGAATCCGTTCGGTGCGCTCGGCGGCAGCAGCAAGGAACAACTCCGGGGAGGCGATCGTTTCCCAGCCTGTGGAATGATGTTCGCCGCACCAGAATTCATCAAATCCCAAGCGATCCATCAGGGTGACCAACTCCAGGTCACCCTGTAGTTGCAGCGTAAAGCTCTCGCCAATCGGATGATGGGGCGCGAGAAAAGCACCGAATTTCATTTTCGCAGGGCGGGTGTTGGCCATGGGGTGGTCCTCCTGAATGTGTTTTGTATGATAAATGCCCTAAGAAATGGATGCTACGTGCCGCTAATTACACTTCCTGAGGTCAAACGTATCCCTTGTTTCGCACGACACATGAATCTCGCCAGTCCGGCAGGCTCGCCAAAGTGGTACTGTGCTTTTGGGTGTAGTGTCCAGCTCTTGTGAATCACGCTCCTGATCAAATACCGGGTGCTACTGGATCTTACCGATGCAGCCCAACTCTACACCTGGCTCTGAACCCTTAACTTGGACTAGGATAAGCTGACAAGACTCTAATCAGATTGAGGATCTTTGATGCCATTCGCAATGACAGAGGAGCAGCGCTACCTCTTCGATCTCAACGGTTACATCGTCGTACCTGATGTGCTCGACGAGAGCCAAGTTCAGACACTGCGGGAGTCCGTACAGTGTTCGGCTGATACCGAATCAAAGGAACCGTTGCATTGGCATAGCTTGTGGCGCGATCTGCTCGATTGGCCCAGCTTGACGCCGATTATGGAAGAGCTCATCGGCAATCCCGTGCTGCTGAGAGGCCGCGAGTCGCGCTCACGAGAGTCCCGGCAGACCTTACCGACCTTCCGGCTCGATCACATCAACGTGCACACGCATGTGAAAAACGGATTCCCCGGTGGACCTCTGCATGGCGGTTGGAACAGCGTGGCAGGCTTTTATCGCTACGACAATGGCGTGTTTTACAACGGTATGACGACCGTCACCTTCGAGTTATTCGATACTAAGGCCAACGATGGTGGATTTGCTTGTGTGCCGGGATCTCATAAATCGAACCTGCTACTACCTGGGAAATGGGTTGATCTGAGCGCGAGCGTGGCAGATTGCGTGACGCGAGTCTCCGCTAAACCTGGGGACGCCATCATCTTTACGGAGGCACTGACCCACGGCACGCTGCCATGGAAGGCGGAGTCACCCCGTCTCACGATCTTCTACAAATACTCTCCACACAGCGTGACGTGGTCATCGGACTACTATGATCCCGATGACTTTCGCTGTTACGAAGATATGGACGACCGCAAGCTGGCCATCCTTGAACCGCCAAACGCGCGCCATCCAACGCGTTCGTCCCGCCCGGCTCGAATTGAATAGCTGATAAATAGCATGGGTTCAGACTCCAATAGCGGATAGTCTCGCCGTCTGATCTTTCTTAGCCAAGCGGTCTACCTTTTCCGGATCTCCGACGGTGCGCAGCAGCTTCTGATGAAGCCCCGCCTCTTCCTCAGCGTAAGCCGATTCGCCGCAAAGATTTCGAAGTTCCTCCGGGTCGCTCGCAAGGTCGAAGAGCTCCGGTTCCCCGTCTACGTAGTAGTTATATTTCAGATTGCCCTGCTTGATCATGTAATACCCGGAGAGCGATCCCTGAGCGTGATATTCGGAGAAGACAGTCCGATCGTCCCGATCTGAGCTGTCGCTAAGGAGAAGACTTGTTCCCGGCATGTTAGGAGGTACGGGTGTGCCGGCAAGAGTGAGGAGCGTTGGTGCAACATCCACCAGGCTGACCGGTGTCTGAACAGTCTTACCCGGCTTTGAATCCCTGCCAACCGGCGGCCGAATGAGTAGCGGTATCCGGATGGAATCTTCGTAGAAACACTGTTTCTGCCAGATGCCGTGAGCACCGGCCATCTCGCCGTGGTCTGAGGTGTAGATCACGACCGTATTCTCCTTCAACAGAGAACCATCGATGTGAGCCAGCAACTCACCGATCTTCTCGTCGATGAACGATACGCTGCCCAGATGGCAGCGAAGCGATTCCCGCTGGATCTCATCGGGAACAGTGTCTAGGTTGCAGAATGCTCGGCGTAACTCTCTGATCGCCGGATGCTGATCCTCAGCTGGTTGGTCCCGGGTCGAGGATAGGGGGAGCGTGGTGGCATCGTAAAGCGAAGCGTAACGTTCGGGAATGATGTGGGGGAAATGAGGATAGGTAAATCCTACGGTCATCATCCACGGCTCGTTAGACGGGTAGATCTTGTCGTGCCGGCCGGCTTCCGCTCTTCGAGCTTTCTCTCTCAAATATCGTCCCGCCAGATCGGCGACCATAGAATCGTATTCAAAATGCGAGCCGTTACCTTCACCGTATTCACTCACATGGGAGTTGTTTCTCCGCTGTTCGCAATTGGGTTCGCGATGCGGTGTCTGGTAACCGGTGATCCAATGCTCTTTGTCGTCATAGAGACGCCGGCGAAAGCCATGGGTGCGGTCGTTTCCTATCATGTGCATACGGCCGCAAAGAACGGTTTCGTAGCCCGAGGCTTCGAGATAGTGAGCGAAGGACGGAATCTCCCGCCGTAACGGACTTCCGTTGTCCCACACACCGATATCGAAACTGTAACGGCCGGAGAGGAAAGACATACGCGAAGGCACGCACATCGGCGAGTTGCAGTAGGCGTTCTCAAACCTGATTCCGGCGCTGGCGAGGCTATCGAGATTCGGCGTTTTCATGTAATCCGCGCCGTAGCATCCGGTGAATTTCGGATTATGTTCGTCACTGATGATCAGCAGGACATTCGGTCTATAGATGTTTATATCGTTTGGCTTCATAGAGACGCTCCTTCTTCTCGATCGTGACCATGTTACGCTTGCAACTAAAAGCCACAAGCTTCTCGTGGTGACGAGACTCGAAAGAGACCCGCAGAAACACGTGTTACAGACGCCAATAGGAGGAAACTGACATGGCGCACGATCTCGTGATCAAAAATGGGATGGTGATCGATGGTACGGGCGCCGCCTCGTTCCGCGCCGACATCGTTGTCGACGACCGGCGGATTACCCGTATCGGTGACGCCTCCATGGCTGAAGCTGACAAGGTGATCGACGCGACAGATCGCATCGTCACCCCTGGGTTCATCGATGCGCATACGCACCTCGACGCCCAGGTGGGTTGGGATCCGGAAATGACATCCAGCAGCATGCACGGCATAACGACGGTCCTCGTGGGCAACTGTGGTGTTTCCTTCGCACCGGTCTCTCGCGGGAATGAGGAGACACTGGCAAAGATCATGGAGTCGGTTGAAGACATCTCGGCCGAGGCGATCATGCATGGGCTGCCGTGGTCATGGACCGACTATGGCGGTTACCTCGACGCGGTGCAGGAGCTCAACCCGGCACTTAACGTCGTCGGTCTTGTCGGTCACGCAGCGATCCGTTACGACGCGATGGGCGACCGGTCGATCGACCACCACGAGCACCCTACCGATGCTGAGCTCGAGCGGATGTGCGAGTTGGTTCGTGACTCTATGGCGGCAGGCGCTGTCGGCTTCTCGACATCCCGGTTGCATGGGCACACCGTCCCCGATGGTCGGCAGATGCCTGGGACTTTTGCCAAGATGCGGGAGTTGCGCGCCATCCAGCAAGCGGTCGTAGAAGGTGGTGGTCAAGGCGCGATCTTCCAGGTCGTACCCGAGATCAAGTCACTGGGTGAGGCAATTGTCGGTGTAGCAAAGGGCGCTGACCCAGAGATCCTGGTCGATGGCACGAGGACACATGAGTTTCGCCTCATGCTGGAAGCCGTTGAACGTGGCTGCCATGTGATGTACTCCGGTGGCACGACGCGAACGGGTGATGGTTGTTTCGATGTCATCAAGCACTTCCTGGATGAGGTCAACACCGATGGCCGCAAGATCACTCCGCTTGTACACACGCGGCCCAGCGGCAACCTCCTGGGTCTCGCTCAGCGTCCCCCGTTTTTTGGTGAGGCTTGGGCGGACTTAATGACGATGCCAACGATCGCTGAACGGCTCGCCGCGCTCCGCGACCCAGCGACTAGAGACAGGCTCTTGAAAGAAGGGCGTAAACACGGCTTCCGGTTGCCACCGGAACAGATTCACCCGATGGGTGTGGGCTCTAAGCCCGAGTACGACCTCGATAATAAAGCCAACCTCGCTGAGCTTGCCAGGGCTGCCGATGTTGATCCAGCGGAGCTGATTGTCGAGCGACTGATTGCCAGCGAAGGCCGTGAACTCTTCAACGGCTGGAACTTTGGTTCTAACGTCACAGCCCAAGTGAAACTGATGGCCACCGAACACTGTTTGCCCGGCCTCGGTGACGCCGGTGCCCATGTGGGCATGATGATCGACGCCGACTCGACGACGTTTCTGCTCGCTGAGCTGGCCCGAACACGCGCGATCATGTCGATCCCCGAAGCAGTTCACAAGCTAACGGGTATGCCTGCATCGGTGCTCGGTCTGGTCGAACGAGGTCAGGTGCAGGAAGGATGGCACGCGGACCTCAACGTCATCGACATCGACAAGCTCGGTTCGACACAGCCGGAGTACGTGAACGATTTCCCGTTTGGAGGTGGCCGTTTCGTGGTGGGGAGCACGGGATATGACGCGACCATCGTTGGTGGAGATGTC